>Ga0209461_10000015_pt1 | contig 216594 bp, 203 predicted proteins | sample AgamicAsMarz_FD_187162 | JGI IMG/M metagenome (GOLD analysis project Ga0209461, IMG submission 187162) | Agave microbial communities from Guanajuato, Mexico - As.Ma.rz (SPAdes) (version 2) | ecosystem: Host-associated > Plants > Phyllosphere > Phylloplane/Leaf | place: Guanajuato, Mexico... | reverse complement strand
TAGTGAGGTAGTGAGGTAGTGAGGTAGTGAGGTAGTGAGGTAGTGAGGTAGTGAGGTAGTGAGGTAGTGAGGTAGTGAGGTAGTGAGGTAGTGAGGTAGTGAGGTAGTGAGGTAGTGAGGTAGTGAGGTAGTGAGTGTACTTGATCGCGTTTACAGTGGTAAAGTCTTTGTGCTGATTATCATGACAACAGGATCATTTTTAGATGGTTTGCAGGAAAACAGGTATCACCCTTATCTCTATTGTTGGAGTACTATTAATTTTAGCAATTTTGGTACTCATTAAGGTTCTTTTCGCTGATGTTAAGGGATTTGAATGGGGATCATTTACGGATTGGTTAAGTGCCATAGGGACATTTGGTACTTTCATAATTGCTATCATCGCGTTAATGAAAGTACCGGATTGGATGGTACAGAAACACTATGATATTGCCTACAACATTATTGAAAATGCAGTATATAAAGATCTAGCTGATGTACGCTCAAAAAGCTTGTATGCTAAAAACCTCATTTTAAACTTAACAAAAAACATCTCAGGTGCTGTTAAAATTGATGGTGCAAATGAAGAAAGTAAATCTCTAATCGAAGAATTATACAAAGAGTTAGAAGTTCACATAGATGAATATCATCGTCTAACATATGGGATAATAAATCAACTACAGTCAGTGTCACGCACTAACTATGACGTTAGTTCCTATGCAAACGACATTGAAAATTTCCTCAAAAAAACATCGGGTGATTACAATGATATTAGTGTTAAAGCCTTTATGGCATTTGCCGAGTACGGAAGCCACTTCTATACAGATCAAAAAGCTAAAGATGCTTTTGAGAAAGAATTGTTTGATATCCGTCATGATGCAGTAAAAAACCACACGTATATTAGAAACGAGATCAATAAAGTTTACTCTGAAAACAGACCAATAAAAGATTTCATTGTCCGTAAAAAGAAATAAAGCCCCTTTTGGGGCTTCTTTTTGCAATTAATTTCTTTTGTTCTGGAACTTACTCAGGGCTAAGCGTAAGAGCAGAAACAGTACCGTAGCGTAGATAAGTACCATCAGTATTAAGGCGATGAACCTTACCGGATCTGAATCAGCTTCATATGAACCACTCAGGCCGGAACCGAAAGTACTATAGGCGGTATCCATGACCCATTGCGTTAGTCCATTGAGAGGCTTACCGAAACTTGATAGCCACCATGCAAAAACAATGCAGATACTGTATATGGCCGCATTCTTAACGAATCCTGCACTTCGCATAGTCGCTCCCCCCTTGCACATCAACATAGCCATAAGCCATCAATCCAGTCCTTGATCCTGGTACTTTAACCTTTTTAGTACGGAGCAACTGACTACGTACAGTATAGAAATCGGGTCGATTGACGAAAGTAATGCAACCCTCAGAGAAACCAGAACCATCTGGCCTGAGTGGATGTAATCGAAAACTACCACGCGATACACCATTAATCATTATGCTATCAGTCATGGTTTGAGCACTGAAGAGTGCAAACCATTCGGAGTGGTCATTACCTGTGATTGTATCAACGCCCCATGCCCGGATCTTATTCAATGTAGAGCCAGTTGGCCTATCAACTATCCAGTACCGACCAGTAGGTATTGCACTGTTTGGCATAAACGCACAATTGGGATCATTGGTATATGGGTTTTGCCCACTGAATACTGAGAAAGTTCCTATTCCATAGACGTGTAATTTGGCATAGCCATTTTTATCAATGTCGTCGTATGTCATCCTCATTATTTGCATTTTGTTTTCCCTGACGTTTGCATATGAGGATTCTAACATATGATTAAGACAATGAGCAGACCTATGAAAAATGGTAGGTTATATAATTAGTCCTCTATAAAATTTAGCAGTAGCACGAATACCGAATTGTTTATTCATATGAGTATATGAAGGTCTGCGGTTGTTCTCTGCAATATATTTAGTCATATACGCTTGTATGGCTTCTTTATGCGATTCTGAGAGGTTAGGTGTATCACTTAGGGGTGAAAGTGGTTGTTTGTTGTAAAGCCCGTTAGACTTCATTCCATCGCGTTTCCAGTTGGGTTTCTTCATTTCAATAGTCTCTCTTTTAGTTGTTGTGGTTTCATTTCCATTTGGTGGCCTCCTTCGGCGGCGGGTGCGGGTGACTCCGTGGCGACTCACGAATACTTTGATTAATTACTTTGTTAGTAGCTCATGGGGTTTGTTACTTTGACAGTACTGTTACTGGTCTGAGCGAAAGCGAGTAAAATCCCTCGCGTTCTTTTCGAGTACTAGCGAGAAAAAACGCAAGGATCGGTTTAATTTGTGTTTCAGTGACTATACGACCGCAGGGAGTGTAGGCACTCAAAGACCGATTTGGACGTAGTTCAAGAGGTCTTAATTAATTCAACAATAAGAATAAAAGAATAAAAGAATAAAAGAATAAAAGAATAAAAGAATAAAAGAATAAAAGAATAAAAGAATAAAAGAATAAAAGAATAAAAGAATAAAAGAATAAAAGAATAAAAGAATAAAAGAATAAAAGAATAAAAGAATAAAAGAATAAAAGAATAAAAGAATAATATAAGGGGGGCTAATGGAACACCCCCACATATAAAGCCCTCAAAAGCACAAAATATACATATAAATCAGTATATTGTACACTATATGAAGTGTTTCATTAGCCCATTAGCACATACATATTCAAACCATTAGCACATAATTAGCACATATGTTTGGGCTATTATGTGCTAATGGTTTTATATCAATCCTGACAAGTACTTGATCAGATCATTTATCGGTACTCCAGATTTCACCTTTTCGTCTAACACCTTCTGCTGCTGCTCGTCCAGTTGCTTACCTGCCACTTGATTCACAACACGCTTCATTGAACCTTTTAGGGGAATGCCCTGTACTATGAGTAGCTCTAGTGCCTGTGAAACGAGCTTAGAAACAGTCTTATACTTGTCTTCCTGTGACTTACCCTGTAGTTGCAGTTTGGTGATTGCACCAGTGCTACGCATGATGTTTATGGTGTATAGAGTTTGTGCTCTTGTGATGTAATCACACTTACGCATAACTTCATAAATTTCCTCTGAATCGACTTTATTACGTCCAAGTGATTTACATCCCTGAATAGCATTGTTGATTGCTTCCTTTGCTTCCCTTGATAGTTCTTTATACTTGATGTTTTTTACTTCTTTCTGTACTACACGGTTATCGTGTGGTTTCTCTATGTTTGCCATGATAAATACCTTATAAATGATGTTAATTAATTAGGCACTTGGTGAGTAAGAACAAGTGCCTTTTTTTATTACTTGCTGTTTAGTAGTGCTGTACTAAGTACTGGATAATTACTGTACTTAGTTGCTAGATTCATTATACGAATACGGCGATGTGTAAGATATGCTTGGTGTGCTTCATCTTCTGTTTTGAATATACCGTAATACTCCTGTACACCGTTGTATGTTGATTTAGCTACCCAACTATTGAAAACCTTCTGTACTCCCTTCTTATGTTTACCGTAACCACCTCTGAATAGTTGATTTACTTCGTGTGGTACGAACATACAAGTGTTTGGTGAATAGTAGTTAGCTCCTAACATATCCTTATCTACGTCCCAACCACTTATACTATTTTCTATGTACCAGTAATAGTAGTTACTGAAAGTATACCATTCATCACAAATAGTTGTGTTTTGATAACCATTGCGTTTTAGTCTGGAATGCATACTATGCCATTTCTGTAGTGCTTCTTTATATAGGTGTAGAATTACCTGGCCTTTTAGGTCATTGATTTTTTCCATTGTGGTTCATCCATGATATTTTGTACTTGGCATTCCTTGCCAGTACAATGAGATAATACTTTTTACGATAGTATCAAACGTTGTTTATTACTTACTGTTTAGTATTGAGTACTGATTGATTAGGTACTGTATCGCACTTGCTTTAGTTCTCGCTTTTCCTTCTTGTATTAGTTTTTCAAGTAGCTTTACTTGAGTATCATTTAGTTTTACGCTCACAGGATGTGATTTCAATTCCTTCATGTTTTCTCCTTTTGAAAAGAATTATTTTTGTGCCTTTCCAAATCTAAAGAAAAACCCTATGATTGCCATAGGGCTAAAATATAATTGGAGATTATGGAAATATTTATCTTCGATAGCTATATTATATCATATTATTTTGAAACGTCCCAAATTTCGAAGATCTTTGTGTAGTAATGTCACTTGCTACATATCTATTTAGTATTTTGTTTTCGAAAACATAGCCAAATACGGGCGACAATCCATAAAACTACCATAATTAGTAGGTACAGAATCCATCCAATTAACACGTACTTGATAAACCCCGTTACCAAGATGATAAATCCGATGATTAGTACAGCAGAAGTAATCACCCAATCTAACACTATTAATATCTCCAAGTATTGAACCTAGAGATATTTAGTGGAGAAGCATCAAAAACACGTGCAAATGCGGAGATTAGTTAGACGTAAGAAAATTGAATTGATTACGCATCCAAACACCTACGGCATCATTCCGATCTACAGCATCTACATAGTTCAGCAATAACGAATAATCAACGATTGAAAGACCTTCGTCAGTCTGCTGAAAACGGATTTCACCATCTTCAAGCCGGATCATGAATGAAGGGGTATAGTAGAACTTATCACCATCTAAATCTTCAATGATAACCTCACTGATTAACGTTTGTTCCTTCTTCTTATTCTCAACAAAAAGTACATGTCTTTTTAGCTCGTTCTGTTTATAGCTAATATCAATAGTGTAAGATGTACCATTACGCTTTAGACGAATATTAGAAACAATCTTGTTTAGTTCATTCTCATAACGTGTACGAATATCTACGTTACTCACATTGTACAATTCAGTAACGTTAACATCCTGTAGTACTGGCACATCTACTTGTACTGTAGCTAATGAAGCCTGACGTGCTAACAATTGTTCTAACTCAAATTTAGCATCATCGAGATCTTCACGCATATCAAAAGTTATAGGCTTACCAGCACTTTTACGGCGTTCAATACCATTTTCATAGTTAGTGATCTGATCCTTAGCTTGATCAATCTGGATACGCAATACTTCTATTTCAGGATTAAATTCCTGTTCCTTCATTACAGTACTTAAATCTATTCCTAACAAATGTTCTACTACAAAACGTTCTACCGTTTCATAGGCCATAGCTTTGTTTTTACAAAGTCCATCACGTTCATTGAGGCAACGGATGTATCTATATTCCTCAATTTTGGGATCACCTTTCTTTGGTGTACGTTTAGCACGAACCACATTATGATACATTGGCCCGCCGCATTCAGTACAACGTGCGATACCACTAAACAAATTACTTTTAATCAGTACTTCTTCCTGTCCGTCTTTCTTCACGGTAACACGCCCAGCATTAGGACGACGAGACTTTAGCAATTCCTGTACTAATTCAAATTCTTCTTCATTAATCACTACAGGGTACACGTCCATATCGTACTTTTTCTGAGTTACTGGATTTTCAATATCAGCATGGTTACGTATGATTTCTGAAATGAAAATCTTACCAGTTACACGGCGATTAGTAAGAATCTTATGAACAAGTTCACCAGTCCACGGACGATTAAATTTATATTGCTCACCTTCTTTCGTTTGAAGTTGCTTGGCAATAGTTGGACATCCCATGCCAGTTTGATAAAGAGCAAAAATCTCTTTAACTACTGCCGCTTTCTCATTAACTACATACTTATCGTTTTCTACTTCGATCCATTGAGGACGTTTATTAGTTACAATAGTACCTTTGTTAAATGCTTGTTCGCGTTTCTTCGCCCAGCCTTTACGAATACGATCACTTTTATACTTAGATTCATCATATGCCCGTTGAGCATTCATCAAAACCATAGGCAACATCGCACTATTTTCACGATTAATGATAATATTCATAGTTGCATCGTGAATCGTTATATTGTGATTGATTAAATCGTTGATGTATCCAATCACCGTAAACGGATTCTGCCTGGAAAATCTATCCCCGTTCTCGTATACGAGGTGAGAACCATCCCACATAGATGCACGTACTTCTTGCATCCATGCACCTAAGCCAGAAGTGATTAGCATGTTGTGTCCTTTGAAGGCACTCACCCCGCCCGACTCGGTGATGATTACAGGCTCTGGATCATCCATCTCAGCAAGGATGTTAGTACGTTTAAGGTATGCTTCAAGCAATTCTGCTTGGCGTGCGATTCCTGACCCGTCGAGCTGTTGATCGGAGCTAACTCGGTGATAAACAAAGACCTTTTTCATCGACAACCTTCTAATTTTTGTTTGCATAAGCATAACACACTTGTATGATTATCAGGCAAAAAAGGTTTTAGAATCCCATCCGCTGCCGGTTTCGCAGGCCCTGCAATTGATTGATCTGCTGGATGAGCATGCCATTCACGGCCTGATGTACGTGGACAACGCGATGGTGTACGAGCGCCCGACCGGCCACGTGATCCGCACCAGCAACTGGGCGCTTTCCCTGCCAGAAGCGCAGCGTCCTGTTTTCACGCAGGTTTCCTCCCTGCGCCAGGCGGCCCAGGACGTTGAGGCTATCTGGAAATTCGCCCTGACGGATGAAGACACCGGCAAACTGAACGCGTTTGCGAAGCACGTTGAGGACACGCTGGGTCTGGAGTGCGAATGGTCCTGGCATGACCAGGTGGATATTGCCCGTAAAGGCAACAGCAAAGGCAAGCGCCTGACGCAGTTCGTCGAATCAAAAGGCTGGTCGATGCAGGATGTGATTGCCTTTGGCGATAACTACAACGACATCAGCATGCTGGAAGCCGCCGGAACGGGCGTGGCGATGGGCAATGCCGATGACGCGGTAAAAGCGCGCGCCAGCGTGGTAATTGGCGACAACACCACCGACAGCATCGCGCAGTATATCTATACCCACCTGCTGTAATCAGGCGGTGATCGAGACGCTCTTAATTTGCGCGTAAAGCCACAGGCCGGGTTTGATCCCTAACTCATCCCTGGCCCACGGGCTGATGCGCGCCCAGAGCGTCCTGCTGCCGACCTCAAGCTTTACCTCAACCTGACCGTTATCATCAAAACACTCTGCCACTTTGGCGCGCAGAATATTTCGAATACTGGTCTGCAGCGGCGGCTGTAACACCAGCGAGACATCCGACGCCTGAATGCGGATCCGCAGCACGGACTGCAGCGGCTTATCAATTTTGTTCACCCACAGATGCTGATCGCCCAGCGCCAGCGCGGTCATCGCGTAATGCGGATGGTGTTCCAGCACGCTGACCTTGAGGACGCTGCTCTGCTGTTCCTTCGGGAGCCACGGGTGCATTACGCTGCTGCCCCACACCTCTTCCAGATTGCCAAACGCCTTCACGCTTCCGCCCTCCAGCACCAGCACTTTATCTGCCAGATGCAGAATCTCGTCCAGGGAGTGGCTGACGTAGAGCATTGGAATGTTGATTTCGCGCGCCAGACGCTGCAGATACGGCAGCAGTTCACGCTTGCGCGGGAGATCCAGCGAGGCCAGCGGTTCGTCCAGCAGCAGCAGTTCCGGCGCGGTCAATAATGCCCGGCCTATCGCCACGCGCTGTTTCTCACCGCCGGAAAGCGATGACGGAAGCCTGTCCAGCAGCTGTTCAATCCCCAACAGCGCCACCAGCTTGTCAAACTGCCCGGCCATGCTTTTCGCCATGCCGTAGCGCAGGTTGCCGCGCACGCTGTAGTGCGGGAATAACCGCGCATCCTGAAACACATAGCCAATGCGGCGTTTATCCGGCGACAGGTAGATTTTGTTCTCGACGTCATTTAAGACGCGGTTATTCAGGATGATACGCCCCGACTGAGGACGCGTTAGCCCGCTGATGGCATTGATCAGCGAGGTTTTCCCCGCGCCGGAGACGCCAAAAATCGCGGTTATACCGCTTGCAGGCAGCGATTCGTTCAGCGTCAGACAGTGGTTTCCCAGCGTCTGGGTGAAATTCAGTTCCAGCATGATTATTTCCCCATCCGCTCGCGGCTAAGCCGCGCCAGCCATTCAGAGACCATCAGAGAAACAAGCGCCAGTACGATGGAGATAACGCACAGCCGCGCCGCAGCGCCCTCTCCGCCCGGCGTTTGAATCAGGGTGTACATGGCGGACGGGATTGTCCGGGTCTCGCCGGGGATGTTCGAGACAAACGTAATGGTCGCGCCAAATTCACCGAGCGAACGCGCAAACGCCAGTACCGTACCGACAATAATGCCCGGTAAGGTAAGCGGCAGCGTAATGGTAAAGAAGACGCGCCAGCGGCCGGCACCGAGCGTGCAAGCCGCCTGTTCAAGCTTAATATCAACGCCTTCCAGCGCCAGGCGGATCGCTCTGACCATCAGCGGGAATGACATCACCGCCGCAGCCAGTACGGCACCGCGCCAGCTAAACGCGAACGTCAGGCCAAACCAGTCGTAGAGTTTTTCGCCAATAAAACCGCGTCGCCCCATCGAAATGAGTAGCAGATAACCCACCACGACGGGCGGTAAAACCAGGGGAAGATGGAGCACACTGTCCAGCAGGGCTTTGCCTGGAAACTTACAGCGCACCAGTAACCAGGCAAAGAAGATCCCAAAGGGCAAACTTAGCACAACGGCCAGAGAAGAGACTTTAAGGCTCAGCAGCACGGCCTGCCATTCAGGATCGGTCAATATCATTAGTGAGTCGTAAATCCGTAACGTTTAAAGATTGCCGACGCTTCTGGCCCCTTCAGGTAGTCATAGAAGGCCGTCACGGTCGCATTTTTGTGTCCATCAACAATCGCAACAGGATATTCCACTTTCTTGTGGGAGTCTTCCGGGAAGGTACCCACCACTTTTACGCCTTTGCTGGCAACGGCGTCAGAGCCGTAGACAATCCCCAGCGGGGCTTCGTTGCGTTCAACCAGCGCCAGCGCGCCGCGAACGTCCTCCGCGGGAGCCAGTTTCGGAGACAACGTCTCCCACGCGCCCAGCTTTTGCAGCGCTTCTTTAGCGTAGATGCCTGCCGGAACGTGTTCAGGATCGCCCACCGCCAGACGGCCGCCGTTTAACAGGCTGGTCCAGTTTGTCTGTTTGCTAATGGTGATATCGCCCTGCGCACTGGCTTTCGGCGCAACCACCACCAGGCTATTTCCCAGCAGCGTTTCGCGGGTTGCCGTCTCAATCGACTTCTTCTCAACCGCATAATCCATCCATTTCTGGTCTGCAGAAATGAACAGATCGGCTGGTGCACCCGCTTCTATCTGGCGTGCCAGCGTTGATGAGGACGCGAAAGAGGAGACCACATCCACGTTCTTCTCTTTTTTATAGACGACCGCGATATCCTGCATCGCATTGGTCAGCGATGCCGCTGCAAAGACCGTGACTTTGCCTTCATCAGCCATCGCGTGTCCGGCCAGCGTCAGCGCCAGCGCCAGCGTTGCCCCTGCGAAAAGGCGTATACCTGTACGTGCCATTTGTTGCTCCTGTGAGTATCGTTATATACATATAAATATAACGATATCTCAGGGGAGATCCCAGCGCTAAATTGTACCGATTAGTGAGTAAATCAAACTGATGCCAGGAATAATATCGGCGAGAAAGGGATAAACTTGAGAGCAAAACGCCCGGGCTAGCCGGGCGTTTTGTAGGGAATCATTGCTGCTTTTTAGGCTGGTCTCTGTGACCGATGTTCGAAAAGACGTTGAACACTTCACCCAGGCCGTAGATGGCGCCGAGGATGATAGCCATCACTACTGGTACCATGATTACCGCGAATACCAGACTTTTCAACAACTCTAACATGGTTTTCTCCAGTTATTGTGAACGGCTTATTCTACCCTGAAAAGTAAGAAAAACATCCCCTTTTGTGCGGTGCACTTTGCGCTCTGCGCCATTTGGGTCACAATACGCCTTTTGCCAGGACAGTGATATGCAGGCCGAAATTCTCCTCACCTTACGACTTCAGCAGAAGCTGTTCGCCGACCCACGACGTATCGCTCTGCTTAAACAAATAGAACAAACGGGCTCGATTAGCCAGGGCGCTAAAAACGCGGGCATCAGCTATAAAAGCGCCTGGGATGCGATCAACGACATGAACACCCTGAGCGAGCAAGCGCTGGTCGACCGCGCCACGGGCGGTAAAGGAGGCGGCGGCGCGGTAGTGACCCGTTACGGACTGCGCCTCATTCAGCTTTACGATTTGCTGGCGACAATCCAGCAAAAAGCTTTCGACGTGCTGAGCGATGACGACGACGTCCCGCTGGACAGCCTGCTGGCCGCCATTTCCCGCTTCTCCCTGCAGACCAGCGCCCGTAACCAGTGGTTTGGTACCGTGACGGCGCGCGATAATTCTCAGGTGCAGCAGCATATTGAGATCCTGCTTGCCGACGGCACGACCCGACTCAAAGCCGCGATTACGGCACAAAGCGGAGAGCGCCTCGGGCTGGACGAAGGCAAAGAGGTGCTGGTGCTGCTGAAAGCCCCCTGGGTCCGTATCACCCGCCATCCCGAGCAGGCTAACGCAGCCGATAACCAGCTGCACGGCGCCATCAGCCACATTGAACGCGGCGAAGAGCAGTGCGAAGTGCTCATGACGCTGCCGGACGGGCAAATTCTCTGCGCGACGGTGCCGGTAAACGAGGCGACCGATTTAGAAGAAGGTGCTGTGGTAACCGCATATTTCAACGCCGACAGGGTAATTATCGCCACATTGTGCTGAGTGCATTGACAATCGTGCCGCCAGTGAGTATCCCTGACATCCATTGCTGCAAAAAATGGGATAAATCATGTCATCATTGCATATTTCGCAAGGCACGTTTCGTCTTAGCGATACCCGAACGCTGACGCTTCCTGATTTAACACTGCATGCTGGCGTAAGCTGGGCGTTTGTCGGCACAAACGGTAGCGGAAAATCGGCGCTGGCCCGCGCGCTGGCCGGAGAGTTAACTCAGCTTAAAGGCGAACGCCGGAATACCTTCACCCGCCTCACCCGCCTCTCGTTTGAACAGCTGCAAAAGCTGGTGAGCGACGAATGGCAGCGCAACAACACCGATTTGCTCAGCCCTGGCGAAGACGATACCGGCCGCACGACGGCAGACATTATCCAGGATGAGATAAAAGACCCGGCCCGCTGCCAGCAGCTGGCAGAGCAGTTTGGCATCACCGCCCTGCTGAACCGACGCTTTAAATACCTTTCAACCGGCGAGACGCGAAAAACCCTGCTGTGCCAGGCGCTCATGAGCCAGCCGGAACTCCTGATTCTGGATGAACCTTTTGACGGGCTGGACGTGAACTCCCGCGCTCAGCTGGCAGCCCTGCTAGCCTCGCTCAATCAGGAAGGCTATACCCTCGTGCTGGTGCTCAATCGCTTCGATGAAATTCCGGCGTTTGTGCAGAACGCGGGCGTGCTCGCAGACTGCAGCCTGACCGAAACCGGTGAGAAATCCGCGCTGCTTAAACAGGCGCTTATCGCCCAGCTGGCCCACAGTGAAAAACTGGACGGTATTTCGCTGCCGGAACCCGATACCCTTGCGGCGAGCCACGCTTTAGATCCCCACCAGCCGCGCATTGTGCTGCGAGACGGTGTCGTGTCGTATGACGATCGCCCAATTCTCAATCACCTCAGCTGGACGGTGAACCCCGGCGAGCACTGGCAGATTATCGGGCCTAACGGGGCGGGCAAATCCACGCTGTTAAGCCTGATCGCCGGCGATCACCCGCAGGGCTACAGCAACGATCTGACGCTGTTCGGCCGCCGTCGCGGCAGCGGCGAAACCATCTGGGATATCAAAAAGCATATCGGCTACGTCAGCAGCAGCCTGCATCTTGACTATCGCGTCAGCACCACGGTGCGCAACGTGATCCTCTCCGGATATTTAGACTCCATCGGCATTTATCAGGCGGTATCGGACAAGCAGCACAAGCTGGCCCAGCAGTGGCTGGATATTCTGGGTATGGATAGCCGGGTTGCCGACGCGCCGTTTCACAGTTTGTCCTGGGGGCAGCAGCGCCTGGCGCTGATCGTCCGCGCGCTGGTAAAGCATCCGACGCTGTTAATTCTGGACGAGCCGCTCCAGGGCCTGGATCCGCTTAACCGCCAGCTCATCCGCCGCTTCGTGGACGTGCTGATTGGCGAAGGTGAAACCCAGCTGTTGTTTGTGTCACACCATGCGGAAGACGCACCTTCCTGCATCACCCATCGGCTTGAATTTGTGGCGGACGGTGATAGCTATCGCTACCTTCTGAGTAAAATTGACTGACCCTGGAGGGCGCAGCCCTCCTCTTTTCAGATAACCTGCAGCATTACATTCCTATCTTGTTGATTTAGAATGGCGCATAGCCTGTGAAAAAGGCGTGTGAAAATCAGTGTAAACGATTCCACTATTTTATCCCGTGTCACACTTTTCGCGTCTCTGTTATGCTATGGTTAATTCATACCATAAGCCTAATGGAGCGAAAAATGCGAGTTCTGGTAACAGGTGGTAGCGGTTACATCGGTAGTCATACCTGCGTGCAGCTACTGCAAAACGGCCATGATGTCATCATCCTCGACAACCTGTGCAACAGTAAGCGCAGCGTGCTGCCTGTGATTGAACGTCTCGGTGGTAAACAGCCGACTTTCGTGGAAGGCGACATCCGCAATGAAGCGCTGATGACCGAGATCCTTCACGACCATGCCATCGACACCGTGATCCACTTCGCGGGCCTGAAGGCGGTCGGCGAGTCGGTGGTAAAACCGCTTGAGTATTACGATAACAACGTCAACGGTACCCTGCGCCTGATCTCCGCCATGCGTGCCGCTAACGTGAAAAACTTTATCTTCAGCTCCTCCGCCACCGTCTACGGTGACCAGCCCAAAATCCCTTACGTTGAAAGCTTCCCGACCGGTACACCGCAAAGCCCGTACGGCAAAAGTAAGCTGATGGTGGAGCAGATCCTGACCGATCTGCAAAAAGCGCAGCCAGAGTGGAGCATCGCGCTGCTGCGCTACTTCAACCCGGTTGGCGCGCATCCGTCAGGCGATATGGGCGAAGATCCGCAGGGCATTCCAAACAACCTGATGCCCTACATCGCGCAGGTTGCCGTTGGCCGCCGCGACTCGCTGGCCATTTTTGGCAATGACTACCCAACCGAAGACGGCACCGGCGTGCGTGACTACATCCACGTCATGGACCTGGCTGACGGTCACGTAGCGGCCATGCAGCAGCTGGCTGACAAGCCGGGCGTGCATATTTATAACCTCGGCGCCGGGGTTGGCAGCAGCGTGCTGGACGTGGTTAACGCCTTCAGCAAAGCCTGCGGTAAGCCGGTGAGCTACCACTTCGCACCGCGTCGTGATGGCGACCTGCCGGCCTACTGGGCTGATGCAACCAAAGCCGATAAAGAGCTTAACTGGCGTGTAACGCGCACGCTTGATGAAATGGCACAGGATACCTGGCACTGGCAGTCACGCCATCCGCAAGGTTATCCGGACTAAGGATCCGTCATGACGCAATTCAATCCCGTCGATCATCCGCATCGTCGTTTTAACCCGTTAAGCGGGCAGTGGATTCTGGTCTCTCCGCATCGCGCCAAGCGCCCCTGGCAGGGGGCACAAGAGACGCCCGCGAAGCAGACGCTGCCACAGCACGACCCGGACTGCTTCCTCTGCCCGGGCAACACGCGCGTGACCGGCGATACGAACCCTGACTACAAAGGCACCTTCGTATTCACTAACGATTTTGCCGCCCTGATGACCGACACGCCGGACGCGCCGGAAAGCCAGGATCCGCTGATGCGCTGTGAAAGCGCGCGCGGCACCAGCCGGGTTATCTGCTTCTCTCCCGATCACAGCAAAACGCTGCCGGAGCTGAGCGTCGAGGCGCTGAAAGAGGTGGTCACTACCTGGCAAACGCAAACGGCGGAGCTGGGCCAGACCTACCCGTGGGTGCAGGTATTCGAAAATAAAGGCGCGGCGATGGGCTGCTCTAACCCGCATCCGCACGGCCAGATTTGGGCAAACAGCTTCCTGCCGAACGAAGCCGAACGGGAAGACCGCCTGCAAAAAGAGTATTTCGCCCAAAACGGTTCACCGATGCTGGTGGACTACACGCAGCGCGAGCTGGCCGACGGCAGCCGTACCGTTGTTGAAACCGAGCACTGGCTGGCCGTGGTGCCTTACTGGGCGGCCTGGCCGTTTGAAACGCTGCTGCTGCCGAAAGCGCACGTTCAGCGCATTACCGATCTCAATGACGCGCAGCGCGACGACCTTGCGCTGGCGCTGAAAAAGCTGACCAGCCGCTACGATAACCTCTTCCAGTGCTCCTTCCCGTACTCGATGGGCTGGCACGGCGCGCCGTTCAACGGTGAAGAGAATCAGCACTGGCAGCTGCACGCCCATTTCTATCCGCCGCTGCTGCGTTCTGCAACGGTGCGTAAATTTATGGTGGGCTATGAAATGCTGGCGGAAACCCAGCGTGACCTGACGGCGGAACAGGCGGCAGAACGTCTGCGTGCCGTTAGCGACGTCCATTATCGCGAATCAGGAGTTTAAAAAATGAGTCTGAAAGATAAAACACAATCCCTGTTTGCTGAAAAATTCGGCTACCCTGCCACCCACGTTATCCAGGCGCCTGGGCGCGTAAACCTGATCGGTGAACATACCGACTATAACGATGGTTTCGTACTGCCGTGCGCCATCGACTACCAGACGGTCATCAGCTGCGCGAAGCGTGATGACCGCACGGTGCGCGTCATAGCGGCGGATTACGACAGCCAAATCGACGAATTTTCCCTTGATGCCCCGATCGTGACCCACGATAGCCAGCAGTGGTCCAACTACGTGCGCGGCGTAGTGAAGCACCTGCAGAAGCGTAACAAGAACTTTGGCGGTGCGGATTTGGTCATCAGCGGCAACGTTCCGCAGGGTGCGGGCTTAAGCTCCTCTGCGTCTCTGGAAGTGGCCGTGGGCACCGTGTTCCAGCAGATTTATCATCTGCCGCTGGACGGGGCGCAAATCGCCCTGAACGGTCAAGAAGCGGAAAACCAGTTCGTGGGCTGCAACTGCGGCATTATGGATCAGCTGATCTCCGCGCTGGGCAAAAAAGAACACGCTCTGCTGATAGATTGCCGCTCGCTCGGCACCAAAGCCGTACCGCTGCCAAAAGGCGCGGCGGTTGTGATTATCAACAGCAACTTCAAACGCACGCTGGTGGGCAGCGAGTACAACACCCGCCGCGAGCAGTGCGAAACCGGCGCGCGCTTCTTCCAGCAGCCGGCGCTGCGCGACGTGTCTCTAAATGAATTTAACAAGGTGGCGCACGAACTGGATCCGGTCGTGGCGAAACGCGTTCGTCACGTATTAACCGAGAACGCCCGTACCGTTGAAGCAGCATCCGCCCTGGCAAAAGGCGACCTGAAACGCATGGGCGAGCTGATGGCTGAATCTCACGCCTCCATGCGCGATGATTTCGAAATTACCGTTCCGCAGATCGACACGCTGGTGGAGATCGTTAAAGCGACCATCGGCGATAAGGGCGGCGTGCGTATGACCGGCGGCGGCTTTGGGGGTTGTGTCGTGGCATTGGTTCCGGAAGAACTGGTCCCTGCGGTACAGGACGCGGTAGCGAAACAGTACGAAGCCAAAACCGGCATCAAAGAAACGTTCTATGTCTGCAAAGCAACACAAGGAGCCGGACAGTGCTAAACGAAACGCCAACCCTCGCACCGGATGGTCTGCCGTATCGCCTGCTCACCCTGCGCAACGGCGCAGGGATGGTGGTTACGCTGATGGACTGGGGTGCAACCCTGCTTTCTGCCCGCGTTCCTCTGCCAGATGGCAGCGTGCGCGAAACGCTGCTCGGCTGTGCATCGCCGGAACAGTACGTCAGCCAGGCCGCTTATCTTGGCGCGTCCGTAGGACGCTATGCCAACCGCATCGCTAAAAGCCGTTTTGAACTCGACGGCGTGACTTACCCGCTGCTGCCAAGCCAGGGTGACAACCAGCTGCACGGCGGCCCAGAGGGATTTGATAAACGCCGCTGGAAGATTGTTCAGCAAAACGACGGTGAAGTGCTGTTCTCACTCGATTCCCCTGATGGCGATCAGGGCTTTCCGGGTAATCTGACCGCCACGGCCCGCTTCACTTTGACCGACGATAACCGTCTCGTCATTGAATACCGCGCGACGGTTGATAAGCCGTGTCCGGTCAATCTGACCAACCACGCGTACTTCAACCTGGACGGTAACCTCTGCGATGTACGCAACCACAAGCTCCAGATACTGGCGGACGCGTACCTGCCGGTGGATGAAATGGGTATCCCCCGTCAGGGGCTGAAAGACGTCAGCGGCACCAGCTTTGATTTCCGCAGCGCAAAAGCCGTCGGGCAGGATTTCCTGAGCGATGACGATCAGCGTAAGGTAAAAGGTTACGATCACGCTTTCCTGCTGCAGGCCAAAGGCGACCTTCACCAGCCTGCCGCTCAGGTCTGGTCAGCGGATGAGAAACTCCAGATGACGGTCTACACCACCGCCCCTGCCCTGCAGTTCTATTCGGGCAACTACCTCGGCGGTACGCCTGCGCGCGAGCATGACGAGTACAGCGACTGGCAGGGTATTGCGCTGGAGAGCGAGTTCCTGCCGGACAGCCCGAACCACTCCGAATGGCCGCAGCCGGACTGCGTGCTGCGCCCCGGCGAAGAGTACGTGAGCGTCACGGAGTATCATTTCATTCCGCGCGCTTAATGCCCGCCGGCGCTACGCTTGCACGGGCCTACCCATAGGCCGGATAAGCGAAGCGCCATCCGGCAATAGACGCCAGCCCTCAGAACGAGGGCTTTTTTCTGCTCGTCTTGCTGAAAATAGCGCCGATCGAAGACAAAATCATAACCCTGAATTCACAAGCATCTTACACTCCGCAACTATTTTCGCTATGGTTAGGGTTAAGCGTTGCTGCTGGCACAGTCAGAGCAATATAATGAGAATTGTTATCATTCAAAATGCTTGAGGAGTAAGAAATGGCTATTACTAAGCTGGTTCTGGTGCGCCACGGCGAAAGCCAGTGGAACAACGAAAACCGCTTTACCGGTTGGTACGACGTTGATCTGTCCGAGAAAGGCGTAAGCGAAGCAAAAGCGGCAGGTAAACTGCTGAAGGAAGAAGGCTTCAGCTTTGATTTTGCTTACACCTCTGTGCTGAAACGTGCCATCCACACGCTGTGGAACGTTCTGGACGAACTGGATCAGGCCTGGCTGCCGGTTGAGAAATCCTGGAAACTGAACGAGCGTCACTACGGTGCGCTGCAGGGTCTGAACAAAGCGGAAACCGCTGAAAAATACGGTGACGAGCAGGTTAAGCAGTGGCGTCGTGGTTTTGCTGTGACCCCACCAGAGCTGACCAAAGATGACGAGCGCTACCCGGGCCACGATCCGCGTTATGCAAAACTGACCGATGCTGAACTGCCTCAGACTGAAAGCCTGGCGCTGACCATCGACCGCGTTGTGCCATACTGGAACGAAACCATTCTGCCGCGTCTGAAAAGCGGCGAGCGCGTCATCGTGGCTGCACACGGTAACTCCCTGCGTGCGCTGGTGAAGTACCTGGACAACATGGGTGAAGACGAGATCCTGGAACTGAACATCCCAACTGGCGTACCGCTGGTGTATGAGTTCGATGAAAACTTCAAACCAATCAAACACTACTACCTCGGTAACGCTGACGAAATCGCGGCTAAAGCGGCGGCAGTAGCGAACCAGGGTAAAGCGAAATAAGTTTTCGCGAGAGATAAAAAAAGCGCGGAGCATTCCGCGCTTTTTTATTTTTGCTTCAGAACTCAGCCGCAGCGCGCTTTTACCGCATTCGCCAGCTGGCGCAGAAGCGTGTCGGTATCGTCCCAGCCGATGCAGGCATCGGTCACGCTCTTACCGTAAACCAGCGGTTCGCTGCCTTCCAGATTCTGATTGCCTTCAACCAGGTGGCTTTCAATCATCACCCCAATCACCGCCTGCTCACCCCCCGCGATTTGCTGGCAAACATCGGTGCCGACTTCCATCTGCTTTTTGAATTGCTTGCTTGAGTTAGCATGGCTGAAATCGATCATGACCTGTGGCTGCAGGCCGGCTTTCTCAAGACCCGTCTTCACTTCCGCAACGTGCTTAGCGCTGTAGTTTGGCTCTTTCCCGCCGCGCAGAATGATATGGCAATCACCGTTACCGCTGGTGTTAACAATCGCCGAGTGGCCCCACTTGGTCACAGAAAGGAAGCAGTGCGGCGCGCCTGCGGCGTTGATCGCGTCAATAGCGACTTTAATGGTGCCGTCCGTACCGTTTTTAAAGCCAACCGGACAGGAGAGGCCAGAAGCCAGCTCACGGTGAACCTGAGATTCCGTAGTTCGCGCGCCGATTGCGCCCCAGCTCATCAGGTCAGCCAGGTACTGTGGAGTAATCATATCGAGGAATTCACCGGCAGCGGGCAGGCCGCTGTCGTTAATTTCCAGCAGTAGCTTACGCGCAATGCGCAGGCCGTCGTTGATCTGGAAGCTGTTATCCATGTGCGGATCGTTGATTAGCCCTTTCCAGCCCACGGTGGTACGCGGCTTTTCGAAATAAACGCGCATGACGATTTCCAGCTCGCCCTTCAGCTCTTCGCGCAGCGTAAGCAGACGGGCAGCGTACTCTTTGGCTGCAGCAGGATCGTGGATGGAGCAAGGCCCAATCACCACCAGAAGACGATCGTCACTGCCTTTGAGGATCTTGTGGATCGCTTTGCGGGCATGGGACACCGTATTTGCAGCATTTTCAGTGGCGGGGAATTTCTCAAGGAGTGCTACTGGGGGTAATAACTCATTGATCTCTTTAATGCGTAAATCGTCATTCTGATAATTCATCTTCTTTCCAGCTCTGCCATATCTTTAGTAATGAAAGCAATCCTTTCAATCTAACTTGTCGGCTCAAAAGTGTAAACACGGTTTTACACTTCGCGCAGATAATTCCTGGAATTAAGCTAAAAAACGCCACAAAATAGCGAAAAATGAGATCTGCTCTAAGCTTTTTAAGTGTAACAACCAACTTTCATTGCTTAAACGCGATTCCATACTGACATAAGTCTGAATGGTGGAATCTTTCGCCACTGCACGAGATGCACTGTTGGAAAATGTTATCCAGCATAACGACCAGAACAGGAGCACCATGATGAAAATGACGAAACTGGCAACTCTCTTCCTGACAGCAACCCTCACCCTGGCGAGCGGTAGCGCTCTTGCGGCCGACGCAAACTCTTCCGGCAGCAACGGCGATGCCAATGCCGCTGCTGAAGCAGGCCAGGTAGCCCCGGATGCAAAACAGAATATTGCTCCGAATAACGTTGATAACAGCAACATCAACACGGGTAATACCAATACCGGCGGCACGATGCTGCACCCGGACGGCACCGATTCAGGCACCATGAATCATGACGGCATGACCACCGATGAAGTGCACAAAAACTCGGTGTGTAAAGACGGTAAATGCCCGAACCCAAATGACAAGGTGGGTAACGATGCCGATACCAAAACGGACGGCACTACGCAGTAACTCGCTGCTGCAGTGAATAAAGGAGAGCCTGTGCTCTCCTTTTTTATTTAAGCCATTAAAAACGCTACACTCAGGATATTAACCAATCAGGGAATCAGATATGGCGCACCCCCATTCACACGCGGACACACCCGGCGATGACAACGCAAAACGGCTGATGCTGGCTTTTGGCGTCACCGCAGTCTTTATGGTCGTTGAGGTTATCGGTGGTTTACTCTCCGGCTCTCTGGCCCTGCTGGCCGATGCCGGGCATATGCTTACCGACGCGGCCGCGCTGCTCTTCGCACTGTTAGCGGTTCAGTTTGCCCGCCGTCCCCCTAATGCTCGCCACACGTTTGGCTGGCTCAGGCTCACGACCCTTGCCGCCTTCGTTAACGCCATCGCCCTGGTGTTGATCACCATTCTCATCGTCTGGGAGGCCTTCCAGCGCTTCAGGCACCCGCAGCCGATAGCCGGGTGGACAATGATGGCCATCGCCATTGCCGGCCTGCTGGCCAATATTTTGTCGTTCTGGATTTTGCATCGTGGAAGCAGCGAGAAGAACCTGAACGTGCGTGCGGCAGCACTGCATGTGTTGGGCGATCTCCTCGGCTCCGTCGGCGCCATTGTGGCAGCCCTGGTTATCCTGGGCACCGGCTGGACGCCAATCGACCCCATTTTGTCAGTGCTGGTTTCCTGTCTTGTATTGCGAAGTGCCTGGCAGCTGCTTAAGGAGAGCGTGAACGAGCTCCTTGAGGGCGCGCCCGCTGCGTTGGATATCGGTGAGCTGAAACGTAATCTGTGCCGCTCAATCCCGGAGGTGCGTAACGTTCATCACGTTCACGTCTGGCTGGTGGGCGAGAGACCGATCATGACGCTGCATGTGCAGGTGATCCCGCCCCATGACCACGATGCGCTTCTTGAACGCATCCAGCACTTTCTTGAACATCACTATGACATTGCTCACTCGACCATACAGATGGAGTATCAGTCCTGTCACGGGCCAGACTGCTACCTGAACGAGGCGCAGTCTGGCCATTCACATCATCACCACCACTAGCGGGAAAGCGCGCGAGAGCCTCGCTCACGCGCGCTGTTAATCCACATGCGGCTACCGTTCAGGGCAATGAAGGTCAGCAGCAAATACTCGAGCGACATTGCATAGACCCCCTGCAGCGCAAAAATCACCACGCTAATGACGTTAATGACGACCCACAGCAGCCAATTCTCAACGTATTTACGGGTCATCAGGATCATTGCTGCAATCGACAGCACCATCATGCAGGAATCCCAGAACGGGAAGGCGTCAGGCTGGAGTTCAGGCATTGTCACGTTCAAACCGAAAGCTGCCATGACCCACACGGCAATGCGGGTGAGGAAAGCAAAGACCGGATTGATAAAGACGGTCATGAATCCGATCGCAACCACGCAGGCGGTTAGCCAGGCGATGGCTTTCGGCAGCGGCAGCCAGCGGATCTGCAGTTCCGCCTCCTGCTGACCGTTCTGTCTGGACCAGGCGTACCAGCCGTATATATTCGCAACAAAGAAGAACAGCTGCAAAAGCAGGCTGGCATAAAGCTGTATCTGGAAGAAGATAATCGCAAACAGCGTGACGTTAATCAGCCCGAACGCGTAATTACCGATCTTCTCAAGGCTCGCCAGCCAGATGCAGAGTAACCCCGCCAGCGTGCCTATCGCTTCAATCCATGACAGGTCATATCCACCCGCGCCAATAGGTATATGAACCAGGATGTTCTGTGTGCTAAAAAAATCCATCTTTTCCCCAGACGTATCGAATTAAGTACGTAGTGTAGCCGCAAAATCCAGCATGCGGTTAAGCGGAATTAACGCGCCTTCACGCAGGGCAGCATCCACATGGATTTCATGCGCCATACCACCGGTTTCCAACCCCTCTGCAATCGCTTTCAGGCCGTTCATGGCCATCCAGGGACAGTGGGCGCAGCTGCGGCAAGTTGCCCCCTCACCTGCAGTAGGCGCTTCGAGAAGCTCTTTTTCCGGCACGGCCTGCTGCATCTTGTAGAAGATCCCGCGGTCGGTGGCCACGATGAGCTGCCTGTGCGGCAGCGTTTTCGCGGCAGTGATAAGCTGGCTGGTTGACCCTACGGCATCAGCCATATCAACAATCGACTGGGGGGATTCAGGATGCACGAGAATAGCGGCCTCAGGGTAGAGCCCTTTCATGCGGGTCAATGCCTGAGTCTTGAACTCATCGTGAACGATACAGGCGCCCTGCCAGCACAGCACATCCGCACCGGTCTGCTTTTGCACGTAATTTCCCAGGTGGCGATCCGGCGCCCAGATGATTTTTTCTCCCAGGCTGTCCAGGTGTTCGATCAGCTCAACGGCGATGCTGGAGGTCACCACCCAGTCCGCACGCGCTTTTACCGCGGCAGAGGTATTGGCATAGACCACCACGGTGCGGTCAGGATGGGTATCGCAAAATGCGGTGAACTCATCAATGGGGCAGCCGAGGTCGAGGGAACATTCCGCGTTGAGCGTCGGCATCAGAATGGTTTTTTCAGGGCTGAGAATTTTTGCCGTTTCGCCCATAAAACGCACGCCAGCAACCAGCAGCGTCGACGCGGGATGCTTCGCACCGAAGCGCGCCATTTCCAGAGAGTCAGAAATACAGCCGCCGGTCTCTTCAGCAAGCTGCTGGATTTCCGGGTCGGTGTAGTAATGCGCCACCATCACGGCGTCGCGCTCTTTAAGAAGGCGCTTAATTTTCTCACGGTAGAACTGTTTTTCGTCCTGGCTTAGCGGGACGGGTTTTGGCGGGAAAGGATAAATCGCGGCTTCAGTATCGAACATCACACTCATCATGGCATCTCGTTTTACTGGCTTAACATTATTGCCTTTATTTTGCGCAACAAAGCAAAACGGACGGCAATTGTGTTTTGTATACTAAACAAGATAGCGAATATCAGTGGAAATGTCACCGGAAATAGGTGCGGTTAGCATTTGTCGGGTGGCGGCTTCGCCTTACCCGACCTACAGGAGAGGTTTCTGAAACTTCAGATAGCAAAAAAGCGCCTTTAGGGCGCTTTTTTACATTGGTGGGTCGTGCAGGATTCGAACCTGCGACCAATTGATTAAAAGTCAACTGCTCTACCAACTGAGCTAACGACCCCTTGCGGGATTTTTTTCTTCGAAGTGGTGGGTCGTGCAGGATTCGAACCTGCGACCAATTGATTAAAAGTCAACTGCTCTACCAACTGAGCTAACGACCCATTCGGGTGCTGACTTCGAAGATTTTTACTCGGCACCACTTTTTAGTGGTGGGTCGTGCAGGATGACTCGGCTTCGCCTCGCCCTTCGGGCCGTTGCTAAAGCAACGTTATCCTTCACGTTTAATATCTGAGTAAGACATTAAAATTGGTGGGTCGTGCAGGATTCGAACCTGCGACCAATTGATTAAAAGTCAACTGCTCTACCAACTGAGCTAACGACCCGAGTGGTGGGTGATGACGGGCTCGAACCGCCGACCCCCTCCGTGTAAAGGAGATGCTCTACCAACTGAGCTAATCACCCACTCTGTACTACCGGTTTTGCGTTAAGTGGTGGGTCGTGCAGGATTCGAACCTGCGACCAATTGATTAAAAGTCAACTGCTCTACCAACTGAGCTAACGACCCACTTTTACGCTGTTTTCACGTTGTTTGATATCCCGTGGCAACGGCGGCATATATTACTGATTTAAGAATTCTACGCAACAAAAATTTCGAGGAAGATCACTTAACTGCTTAGTAATCATGCTGCACGACCAGAAATAACACGATTTCTGGTCATGCGGTAATCATCCCATCGAACTCAGACGTTTTTGTGCCTGTTTGGCACCTTCGGTACCCGGGAATTTTGTGACGACCTGCTGGTAAACCGCTTTGGCTTTCGCAGTGTCACCTTTGTCCTGCATGATCACGCCGACTTTGAACATCGCGTCAGGCGCCTTTGGCGATTTCGGGTAATTTTTCACCACGGAGGCAAAATAAAACGCCGCATCGTCCTTTTTACCCTTGTTGTAATTCAGCTGACCGAGCCAATAATTTGCATTTGGCTGGTAAGTAGAATCAGGGTACTTCTTCACGAAGTTCTGGAACGCAGTGATAGCATCGTCCTGACGCGATTTGTCCTGCACCAGGGCAATGGCCGCGTTGTAGTCCGTATTCGCGTCACCGCTCTGTACAGGCGCACCTGTCGAGGCAGAAGCATCCCCTGCCGGAGCAGGCGTTGCTGTCGCTGCACCGCTTTGGTCGCCTGCTGCAGGCTGTGCTGCTGCACCGCCGCTGTTCAGGCTATCCATCTGCAGCAAAATTTGCTTCTGACGCTCCACAACCTGGTTTAACTGATACTGACTTTCCTGAATCTGACCGCGGAGAGAATCAATATCGTTCTGGTTATCGGAAAGTTGTTGCTGGAGTTGGGTTAAAAGCTGACTGTGAGCGTTAGAAATACGCTCGAGTTGAGTGACCCGGTCTTCTACCGAGCCTGAGCCGACACTACTGATTGGTGCCTGAGCAAAAGCGGCCCAGGGGGCCGCTATTCCAACCAGTAACGACAGACTCATCAGATGATGTCTGAAGTTACTGCTCATGCAATTCTCTTAGTAAACCAGTACGGCACGACGGTTTTTGGAGTAAGCCGCTTCGTCGTGACCCAGTACTGCAGGTTTTTCTTTACCGTAAGAAACGATGGAGATCTGGTCAGCAGAAACGCCTTTACCCTGCAGGTACATTTTAACAGCGTTAGCACGACGTTCACCCAGGGAGATGTTGTACTCTGGAGTACCACGTTCGTCCGCGTGACCTTCTACGGTGACTTTGTAAGACGGGTTGCTACGCAGGAAGTTAGCGTGAGCATCCAGCATTGCAGCGAAGTCAGAACGGATGTCGTATTTATCCAGATCGAAGTAAACGATGTTGTTCTGCTGCAGCTGCTGCATCTGAAGACGCGCCTGCTCTTCAGATGACATGTTGCCATTGCCGTTAGCGTCCATACCGGTGCCGGCACCCATCATGCCTTCGCCGCTCTGGTCATTGCTTGCGTTCTTGTTAGAAGAACACGCTGCGATTGCCATTACAGGCAGAGCGATCATCAGCCCCTTCAGCACTTTGTTCAGTTGCATTTCTATGATTCCTTTAGTAATCAATTAATTATTATTTACAGATACGGCGACCAGGCAGGTGATTTTACCTGTCCATCAGTTGCCGGAATACGCGCTTTGAAACGCCCATCTGTAGAAACCAGATTCAGCACAGATCCCATCCCCTGAGAAGAGCTGTAGATTACCATAGTGCCGTTAGGTGCCAGACTTGGCGTTTCATCCAGGAACGTTGACGAGAGAACTTGCACGCCACCCGTTACCAGATCTTGTTTGGCAATGTGCTGCTGACCACCCGCAGTACTGACCATTACCATCGTTTTACCATCGGCACTCACGTCAGCATCCTGGTTCTGAGAACCTTCCCAGGTAATACGCTGCGGCGCTCCGCCGTTGACATTCACTTTATAAACTTGTGGACGACCGGCCTGGTCGGACGTAAAGGCCAGGTTCTGGCTGTCCGGGAACCAGGTTGGTTCGGTGTTGTTGCTACGACCATCCGTCACCTGACGAATCTGACCAGAACCGATGTCCATCACGTACAGGTTGAGGCTACCGGTTTTAGACAGCGCAAAGGCCAGTTTAGATCCATCCGGCGAGAACGCAGGCGCACCATTGTGACGTGGGAACGACGCAACCTGACGCACGGCACCGTTAGACAGCGTCTGGATAACCAGCGCAGAGCGGCCGCTTTCGAAGGTGACGTAGGCCAGTTTAGAACCGTCAGGAGACCACGCCGGAGACATCAGCGGCTGTGGTGAACGATGAACGGTGAACTGGTTGTAACCATCGTAATCCGATACGCGCAGCTCATACGGGAACTGGCCGCCGTTGGTCTGCACAACGTAAGCGATACGGGTACGGAACGCGCCTTTAATACCGGTCAGCTTCTCAAACACTTCGTCACTTGCCGTGTGGCCAGCATAACGCAGCCACTGCTTGTTCACTTTATAGGTGTTCTGAGCCAGAACGGTACCTGGCGCACCGCCGGTATCCACTAGCTGGTAAGCCACGTTGTAGCCACCGTCTGGTGCAGGGGTAACCTGACCGACAACGACGGCATCAATGCCCAGCGCAGACCACGCAGCAGGCTGTACTTCCTGCGCAGTGCCCGGCTGCTGTGGCAGACGAGAGCGATCTAATGGGTTAAATTTGCCGCTGTTACGCAGGTCAGCCGCAACGATGCCGCCGATATCTTCAGGCGCCGCACCCGGGCCAGCCCACTGGAACGGAACAACACCGATTGGACGCGCCGAGTCGTTCCAGTCGGTAATGTCGATGCTTACTGTTGCATGCACTGTTGCAGTCAACAGGACTAAAAAGCCAAATGCTAATCGTAATGCCTGCTTCATCATATCTCCCTTATCCGAACAATCAGCCCTGGATAATTTAGCAGAAGGTTAACAAACTCAAATACACAACACTATCAGAACACGGTAACGGTTATCGTTACCGTTCTGCTTACGGCTTGAAGTTCAGCGAGGCGTCTTTAAATACCTCGTAGACGGCCTGAGTTGGTGGCTTCGGCAGCTTCGCCTGATTCACCGCCACAAGCGCAGCCTGGCATAACGCGTCATCGCCCCCTTCTGACTCAACGCTCAGCACGGTACCATCAGTATGCAGTTTAATATGCAGTCTGCATGTTTTCCCTGTATACAATGATTTATCGTTAAGTCTGCTGGATATCGCCGCAGCAATCTGGTTCTTGTAGTCGTTGATCTCAGCGCCAGAGGCACCATTGTTCTTAGTGTTACCACTTCCAGCCGGGGCTGCATTACTCCCTTTCGCTCCACCGCCCGTTTTCGGCGCATTCTTACCCGAGCTCAGGTCGCCCAACAGGTCGTCAACGCCTGCGGCAGCAGCGGCTTTCTCAGCGGCAGCAGCCTTTTTCGCCGCAGCTTTTTCAGCAGCAGCTTTCTTATCGGCAGCGGCTTTCTCAGCTGCAGCTTTTTTATCAGCTGCGGCTTTTTCCGCGGCGGCGGCTTTTTCTGCTGCGGCCTTCTCTGCAGCAGCCGCTTTCTTCGCAGCATCGGCAGCAGCTTTCTTCTCTGCTTCCTGAGCGGCTTTCTTCGCGGCTTCTGCTTCGGCTTTCTTCTGAGCATCAGCAGCAGCTTTCTTTGCAGCTTCTGCCTCAGCTTTCTTCTGTGCGTCAGCGGCTGCTTTCTTCACGGCTTCAGCCTCGGCAACTTTTTTGGCATCCGCAGCGGCTTTTTTCGCGGCGTCGGCCGCAAGTTTCGCCTGGGCATCAGCCTGCGCTTTCGCGTCTGCCGCAGCTTTTGCTGCCGCCTCTTCCGCCTGTTTTTGCTGTTCCTGTGCCTTTTTCGCTGCTGCTTCAGCCTGCTTCTGCTGCTCAGCCTGCTCTTTTGCCGCTTCCTGCGACTGTAAACGTTCTTTCTCAAGCTGCTTCAGACGTTCCTGCTCTGCGGCCTGCTTTTCACGCAGCTCTTCCGCCTGCTGTTGCGCCTGTTTTTCACGCTGCTCTTCAGCACGTTTTGAGCTCGCCTGCTGCTGTTGCTGGCGATTATAGTTCTGCACTACTGCACCGGGATCCACCATGACGGCGTCGATGGAGGATCCCCCACCGCCGCCCGCAGATGCATCAATGTGCTCGTCGAACGAACTCCAGATCAGCGCTGCAAAGAGAATAACGTGCAGGACTGCGGAGACGATTATCGCTCGCTTAAGCTTGTCGTTCTGTTCGGTTGCCTTTGACACTATCGGTTCCCAAAAACTACGCAGATGATCAAATAGGCTGAGTCATTAAGCCAACCGACTTAACGCCCGCACTATGTAGCAAGTTCAGCGCTTTAATAATTTCATCGTACGGTACGTCTTTCGCACCCCCGATCAAGAAGACCGTTTTCGGATTTGACTCCAGGCGTCGTTGCGCTTCAGCAATAACCTGCTCAGGTGGCAGCTGATCCATACGATCTTTTTCTACCACGACGCTGTACTGCCCTACGCCGGAAACCTCAATGATGACCGGAGGATCGTCATTGCTGCTTACCGCCTGTGACTCTGTCGCATCCGGCAGATCCACTTCCACGCTCTGGGTAATGATGGGGGCTGTCGCCATAAAGATCAGCAGCAGTACCAACAGTACGTCCAGCAGCGGAACGATATTAATTTCGGACTTGAGCTCGCGACGACCTCGTCCACGCGATCTGGCCATGGTTTACCCCTTGTTGCTCTCGGTGCTGGTAAACGCCTGACGGTGCAGAATCGCAGTGAACTCTTCCATAAAGTTGTCGTAGTTCAGTTCCAGTTTGTTCACGCGCTGGTTCAGACGGTTATAGGCCATAACTGCCGGAATTGCTGCAAACAGACCGATAGCGGTTGCAATCAGTGCCTCTGCGATACCCGGTGCAACCATCTGCAACGTCGCCTGCTTCACCGCACCCAGTGCGATAAAGGCGTGCATGATCCCCCAGACCGTACCAAACAGGCCGATATACGGGCTGATGGAACCAACGGTACCCAGGAATGGAATATGCGTTTCAAGGGTTTCCAGCTCACGGTTCATGGAAATGCGCATCGCACGCGACGCACCTTCAACAACCGCTTCCGGCGCATGATTATTCGCACGATGCAGACGCGCGAACTCTTTGAAACCGCTGTAAAATATTTGTTCGGAGCCTGAAAGATTATCACGGCGCCCCTGGCTTTCCTGGTACAGACGTGAAAGCTCAATACCCGACCAGAACTTATCTTCAAACGCTTCGGCTTCGCGGCCTGCAGCATTGAGGATACGCGTTCTCTGGATGATAATTGCCCAGGATGCGATTGAAAAACCAATCAAAATCAACATGATAAGTTTAACCAGAAGGCTTGCCTTCAGGAACAAATCAAGGATATTCATGTCAGTCACTGCTTAAACTCCGCGACAATAGACTTAGGAAGCGCACGAGGCTTCATTATGGTTGGATCAACACAGACAATCAGTACTTCAGCTGAGTTCAGTACGGTGTTCTCTGCATTGACTATCCGCTGCGTGAAAACCAGTGAGGTCCCGCGCATCGATGTAATTTCAGTTTGGACTTCGAGCATATCGTCGAGTCTGGCAGGCGCAAAATACTCAAGCGTCATCTTGCGTACCACAAAGGCAACTCGCTCAGCCAACAGCACCTGCTGGCTAAAGTGATGATGGCGCAGCATCTCTGTGCGTGCCCGTTCATAAAAAGCAACGTAGCTGGCGTGGTAGACCACACCACCGGCATCGGTATCTTCGTAGTAGACACGAACCGGCCATCGAAACAGCGTTGTATTCACTTTACATCCTGGTAATACAAGAAAAGTTGGAGCTTTCAAACTTCGCTACTATACGCGCGGGAATGATGGTTTGGAATGGGAGAAAGTAAACGGAGAGTAAATTTTTATGGGCTCGGGTAAGCCCATATCGTTATAGGACATTTCTTATTCAGGAGAAGAAGAAAATCAGGCCTGCGAGAAGTACGAGGTCGGCAATCAGCGGGCAAAAGATCCCCTGCCAGTGAAGCGCTTTCGGACGAAAGCCCACGCCGTGAATGACGCCTGCACAGACAGCCCACATAATGAGGAAGCCGTGCCAGATTTCCAGCTCGCTGGTCTTTGCCGCAAAGCGCGACGGGTCCCAGAAGATACAACCTGCCAGCAGTAATGCCATCACTAAAGAAAGCGCCCTTAACGGGCGCTTATCCATTACCGCATATAACGTTGCGATAATGTTCATTAGTGTTTTTCTTCACCCGTTTTGGTCGCTTCAACGTGCTCAAGCGCCAGGGCGGTGATGATGCCAAATGCACAGGCAAGAAGCGTCCCTAAAATCCATGCGAAATACCACATATTCAGCTCCTTACTTAGTACAGGGAATGAGTGTTGCTTTCGATATCTTCTTTAGTAATACGACCGAACATTTTCCAGTAACACCAGCTGGTGTAAAGCAGGATAATCGGTACGAATACACAAGCGACATACGTCATCAGGTTCAGCGTCAGCTGGCTGGATGTTGCATCCCACATGGTCAGGCTAGCATTCATCATGGTGCTGGACGGCATAACGAATGGGAACATCGCGATACCGGCAGTCAGGATGATGCACGCCAGGGTCAGTGAAGAGAACACAAACGCCATTGCGCCTTTTTCCAGACGAGACATTAGCATCGTCAGGAGCGGCAACACTACGCCCAGCGCCGGGATAGCCCACAGAGCAGGTGTATTGTTGAAGTTCACCAGCCAGGCACCCGCCTGACGCGCAACTTCTTTGGTCAGCGGGTTAGACGGTGCTGCGTGATTAATAGCAGACGTAATTACGTAGCCATCAATACCGTACACCACCCAGACGCCGGCCAGTGCGAAGCAGACCAGCGTCACCAGTGCAGCAACCTGTGCCGTTGCACGAGAACGCAGGTGCAGTTCGCCAACGGTACGCATCTGCAGATACGTTGCACCCTGAGTAATGATCATTCCCACACTCACTACGCCCGCCAGCAGACCAAACGGGTTCAGCAGCTGGAAGAAGTTACCGGTATAGTAAAGACGCATGTACTCGTCGATGTGGAACGGTACGCCCTGCAGCAGGTTACCGAACGCCACGCCAATCACCAGCGGTGGGACGAAGCTACCGATAAAGATGCCCCAGTCCCACATGTTGCGCCAGCGGGTGTCTTCAATCTTGGAACGGTAGTCAAAGCCTACCGGACGGAAGAACAAAGAGGCCAGCACCAGAATCATCGCCACGTAGAAGCCGGAGAACGCAGCCGCGTAGACCATCGGCCAGGCCGCGAACAGCGCGCCGCCTGCGGTGATCAGCCACACCTGGTTACCGTCCCAGTGCGGGGCGATGGAGTTGATCATGATTCGACGCTCGGTGTCATTACGACCGAGGAAACGGGTGAGCATGCCCACGCCCATGTCGAAACCATCCGTGACCGCAAAACCGATCAGCAGAATACCGACCAGCAGCCACCATATAAAACGCAATACTTCATAATCGATCATTTGATGACTCCTGTCTTAGCGTGCCGGCTGAGTAGTCACGGTAGACTGCTCGTAGTGATAGCGACCGGTTTTCAGGCTGCTTGGGCCAAGGCGCGCGAACTTGAACATCAGGAACAGTTCAGCCACCAGGAACAGGGTGTACAGACCACAAATCAGCAGCATGGAGAAGATCAGATCGCCAGCGGTCAGGGAAGAGTTCGCTACCGCCGTTGGCAGCACCTCACCGATCGCCCATGGCTGACGTCCGTATTCCGCAACAAACCAACCGGATTCAATCGCAATCCATGGCAGTGGAATACCGTACAGCGCGGTGCGCAGCAGCCATTTCTTCTCACCGATACGGTTACGAATCACTGACCAGAAGGACGCAGCGATGATCAGAAGCATAATAATGCCGCAGCCCACCATGATACGGAACGCGAAGTACAGCGGCGCAACGCGTGGAATGGAGTCTTTGGTCGCCATCTGAATCTGTGCTTCCGTCGCGTCAGAGACGTTCGGGGTATAGCGTTTCAACAGCAGACCGTAGCCCAGGTCTTTCTTCACGTCGTTAAACTGGTCGCGAACGGCCTGGTCAGTTGAACCGGAGCGCAGCTGTTCCAGCAGCGAGTAAGCTTTCATCCCGTTACGGATACGCTCTTCATGCTGCACCAGCAGATCCTTCAGGCCCGTCACCTGCTTGTCGACGGAGCGCGTCGCGATGAGGCCCAGCGCGTAAGGAATTTGAATCGCAAAGCGGTTTTCCTGCGCGTCCTGATCCGGCACACCGAACAGGGTAAAGGCAGCCGGAGCCGGTTGCGTTTCCCATTCAGCTTCAATGGCGGCCAGTTTGGTTTTCTGCACGTCGCCCATTTCGTAGCCGGATTCATCACCCAGAACAATAACGGACAGAATCGCGGCCATACCGAAGCTCGCGGCGATAGCAAAGGAACGCTTAGCAAACGCGAAGTCACGACCGCGCAACATATAGTAGGCGCTGATGCCCAGCACGAACATCGCGCCGCACACATAGCCCGATGCTACGGTGTGAACGAATTTAACCTGTGCAACCGGGTTCAGGACCAGCTCGGCAAAGCTGACCATCTCCATACGCATGGTTTCAAAGTTGAAATCAGAGGCGATTGGGTTCTGCATCCAGCCGTTCGCCACCAGGATCCAGAGTGCGGACAGGTTCGAGCCTAATGCGACCAGCCAGGTGACCGCCATATGCTGGACTTTGCCCAGACGGTCCCAACCGAAGAAGAACAGACCTACAAAGGTGGATTCGAGGAAGAAGGCCATCAGACCTTCAATGGCCAGCGGCGCACCGAAGATATCCCCTACATAGTGGGAATAGTAAGACCAGTTAGTCCCGAACTGGAACTCCATGGTCAAACCGGTTGCCACGCCCAGCGCAAAGTTGATACCAAACAACTTGCCCCAGAACTTGGTCATATCTTTATAAATCTGTTTGCCGGAGAGGACGTAAACCGTTTCCATGATCGCCAACAGGAACGCCATACCGAGCGTCAGTGGTACAAACAGGAAGTGGTACATCGCGGTCAAGGCAAACTGTAAGCGCGACAGTTCGACTATGTCTAACATTATGACTCCTTGCTCATCGCATGAAGACTCCGAGAGTGAACCCCGTCAGAAAGAGATTCACACGCATGCCCCAATACAAATTATTCGCATCCTTGTCGTCGTTTTTACCCTGAGGGAGGATAAAAACAATGACGTCAGGTTACAAATACGTTAAAAAAAACCAAAATTGATCCCGTAAATATAATACGCTGCAAAACCCTTACAATAAACAGGTTTTTATTGAATCACATTTACGTTTTACGACGGTGATCAACTTATAGCAAAACTACCACTTTTCAGCCATTTTGATCGCGGACAATTTACCGCCTTTTGATGCGCTTTTCCAAGGATTAAACATTGATTTAAATCAAAAACGAACCACGATGTTAACTATGTTTAATCGTGGTGAGATTAGTAAAAACCATGTTAATAATATGTGCATGCAAAGATGGGTTTGGTTATCAATAGCGAGGGGAAATATAAACAGAAGCGATCTTATTTAACGCCCAAAGAAAAATACCGAAAACGATGGATACAACTTAAAGAAAAGCCCTGCACACGCATTTTTCATGGATGGCGAGAAGCTCGTTGAATTACATTTATTTTACTTTATCCCCTCCTTAAATTAACACCGAGCCGTGACTATTTAATGAAAAAAGGGCCGCTGCAGCTGCGGCCCAGGCTTATGCCGCCCGTTAATCCTCGAGCAGAATACTGAAAGTACGCGACTGACCCGGCTTAAAGGCGCCCACTATCTCCTGCCCATCGCCCTCCGTCGTTATTTGCTCATTCATATCTGTTTCGCAGCACCGTTTTACAGACGGGCTCAGCGATAAAACCACGTCATTCGACGAGGATGAAGAAGGGTTATAGAGGCGCAGAATAAGCTCATCGCGGTCTTCCGCCTTCTTAAGGGTACTGAGCAGACAGCCCGTTGGTGAAAGGGCTAACAGGCTATAGCTTTCCGGCGTAAGGAATGGAGACCGATTCAGCTTCATCGCATCCCAGGGGATTTTGTTATAGCACTGTACGGGGGTTAACCAGGCCTTCGCCTGCTGCGCTACCCCCGCATTTTCAGGCGTCCCGCTGAAACTGAAAAGGCTAAACCGGGCAGAGATGAGGCCGCGCACCTGAGAGTCTGGAACCGGCATTTTAATGCCTGACGGTCTGCCCGGACGCAGAAGTAAATCTTCTTTACCCAGTAACCCCACGCCGCGCAGCAGGGTTAATGCAAAGGTTTTCGTGTCATCACCCACGACCTCAAACTCACGTAAGCCCTCGGTAAACAGCGCCATCCCGTTACGTCTCTCCTGCAGAACTGCGTAATTTAGCAAATTCCAGACGGGCACCGGCGCCTCTTTCCACTCCTCCTCCTGCCAGGTATTCATCGCTTCATCCTGCACGGGGCGTATGAGGGTGCCAAACTGGGTATCGGCTAATACCTCGTGGGTATGAATGGGCGTTGGGATCAGCACGCGCACGCGGTGATCGTCAGCCTGATTATCCAGGCGTACCTCGACGTCAATACGCCTGCTGTTCTGGCTGAGCGTCACCTCAAATTCAGCCCCGAGCGTGCCGCTTAGCTGACGCGACGAGCGCTCGGCGAGGTTTGCTGGCACAGCCATACGGTGACGGATAACCGCCCTGCTCTGCCAGCCCTCATGCGTGACCTCAACATCATGCTGCCCCTGTGCTGAAGTGAGTCTCCACTCCTCTCGCGAAGGCGAGTAATCGTACTCGTCCCCGTCATCTGAGCTTTCTTCAATTTCCAGCACGCGGTCATAAATAAGCCCGGTTTCTTTGTCGCGCAGGCGCAGCGTGCCGTCGTCGTTTAAATCTATCTGCCAGAAGGCATTTTCCAGCAGCGCCTGCGTCTCTTTTGCCGGCGCGAGAACATTCCCGGCGAGATGCGGCTCTATCAATAATGTTCGATAACCCATCGACGGCAATATCTGACTGACCTGAATATCGAACTCCATAAACGGCTCGTAGTTGCCGTAATGGACGATTTGCCGATCGATTAAGCCAGGGTCAAGCTCGCGCGCGCTGCGAATGAAATACGGGATGTCGTTACCTTTATCATCCCGCAGGCGGAACTGTTTGGCGCGCAGACGAACGGTGGTGTTGATGACCTCTTCACGCGGCCAGGGCATCAGATTGAACATGACCAGCTTGTCCGCGTCGCTCTGCGGCATGTTGTCAACAATCTTGCGCATGTAGAAAGCGATCAGATTGTCAGCCATGTCTTCGGCCAGCTCAAAGCGGGAGACAATCTCGCGATGCACTTTATCGCTACAGCAGCAGCCGATGCTGTCGTGGGCGTGGTTTTTCAGTATCTCTTTCCACATTTTCTCCAGCAGGCCGTGGTGATATTCAAAGCCCAGCGTCCAGGCGAGCGTAGCCAGCGGTTCAAGGATGTTGACGATTTTATTCTCAATGCGGGCGTGAGCGATTTTGATGTCCATCCGCGTGGAGCCAATTGTCCGGTGCACGCGCATGTATTTGCCGTCGATAAACTCCCCTTTCAGGGTCGCCAGTTCATGACGGTGTGCGTCGATATGCTCGAATACCTCTTCAAACCGGCTCATCACAAACGTGCGCTGCGGGTAGATTTCACGAAGCTTATCCATCACTGCGAAAATGTTCTGCTGCAGCGGCATCTGGTCATGGCCGTTAGGCAGCAAAATCTCTTTGGTCACCGAGGCGTTTTCCAGGACGTCGAAGTAGCTGTCGAGGCGTTTTCGCAGTCCGGCTTCATCCTCCGGTAAGTACTTACCAATCGCGTAGCCCAGCGGCAGCACCTGGGCAGTGACTTCACTCCCGTCCATGCTCTGCCAGAGAAATTCGGTTTTATCGGTACCGTGACGTTCCGAGCAGCCCCGCCAAAACATCGTGCGCGTGATGCCAAAGCCGTTGTAGATGTGCGGAAGCTGCGCTGACATGCCAAACGAATCCGGCAGATAGCCAATTTTCATCGGCTCGCCGAAGGCCATGCAGTCGCGAATGCCGTACATCAGGTTACGCACAATCGACTCTCCGGAGACAATCGTGGTGTCCGTCTGCGTATACCAGGGCCCGATAATCAGCTTGCCAGCCTGGACCAGCGCCTTCACGCGGGGGCGGTTTTCGGGTTTTACCGAAAAGTAGTCCTCCAGCACCGCCGTCTGACCGTCGAGGACGTAGTATTTATATTCATCGTCCTGTTCAAGGCGGGTGAGGATCTCCTCCATATTATTGACCAGGAGAATGCGTGACGCTTCGGTGGTGAAGTACCACTCACGGTCCCAGTGCATATGCGGCGTGATATGAACACGAGATACAGCTTTCATCTTCGTTTCCTGTTGGTGAGCGTTTATGGCGTGATGTCTTCAGTAACGTACTTGCCGCGCTTTACGGCCTGACGTCGCCAGATAATAAGAACGAGCGTAGAGATGGCGGTCCCGACCAGTGCCGCGCCAAACCAGCCTGCTGCAGCGGTCACGCCGCCCATTCCTGCGTGATGCAGTAAGAAAAGGGAGAAAATGCCTGCCCCTGGCGTGGAGAGCCCCACCCCCATGGCACCGACGATAGCCCCTGTCGCCATAGAGCCAAGGACAAACGATCCAATCACCCGGAGCGGATCTTCTATCGCCATCGGGATTGCCCCTTCTGTAATACCCGCCAGCCCAAGCAGCCACGTCGATTTGCCGGTTTCAATTTCAAACGACTTAAAGAGATGCGGAGCGAGCATAGTCGAGGCGGTGACGGTAAAGGCCGATACCATTTTGACGGAGGCAAAAATCGCGTAGGGACCATAAACCCCGTTGGCCATCGCCCCGAGACAGAACGCGTAGGCTGCTTTGTTGACCGGTCCCCCCAAATCGAACGAGCACATAAACCCGAGAAGGGTTCCAAGCAACAGCGCATTTGCCCCTGAAAGACCGTTAAGCCAGGCCGTCAGCGCGTTGTTGATCCATGCCACCGGCTCGCCGATTACAAACAGCATCAGGCTGCCGGCTCCCAGCACACCAATAACCGGATAAAGGTAATAGGTTAAAAAGCCGTTGTAGCGATTACTGAGGCGAATATGATTTTTTACCCAGCGCATCAGGTAGCCAGCAATCAACCCGCCCGCGACGGCTCCCAGGAAACCCGAGCCGATCATATTGGCGGCAAGACCGGCCGCAAAGCCCGGGGCCAGCGCGGGTTTATCCGCCAGCGAGTAGGCGGTATAGGCCGCGAGTACCGGTACCATCAGGATGCCAAGCATGCCGCCGCCGAGCTTGCGGTACATCCATAGCCATGAGTTTTCCTGATCGAACAGGTGCTGCAAACCAAGCATCTGCGCCAGCAGTACCGACACGGCCAGCACCGTGCCTCCGGCGACAATCAGCGGTACCGCAAAGGAGATACCGCTCAGAAGCGCCTGCTTGAGTTCCGTTTTAACGCTCTTCTTTTCTGCCTGCTCTGGCTGCGCCCCAGACGCGGGGGTCAATGCAAGAGCACGCTCAATTAACGTCTCGGCATGACGCAGCGGTTCCGCAACCGGCACCGAGATAGACGGAATGCCCTCGAAACGCTCGCGTTCTTTAATCGCCACTTCCGCCGCGAAAATGCATGCTTTTGCCGCCTGCAGCTGCTGTGCGGTAATACGCCCTTCAATACCGTTTGCGCCCTGCCTTTCGACCACGACATTTACGCCGAGCCTGCGGCCCGCCTTCTCCAGGTATTCCGCAGCCATATAGGTATGGGCAATTCCGGCTGGGCACGCGGTGACGCAGACAACGGTTGGCGCCTCCTCAAGGGCGGTTACCGCATCTGCCTGAGTCGTATCGTCCAGCGCAGCAAGCAGGTCTTCCGCAGACGTTGCCGACATCACGCGCGCCCGGAGAGCGTCATCCGCCAGCCGGGACGTCAGCTCCGTCAAAACCTGGATATGCGTCGATCCCGCCTCCGCGGGCGGAATGGCGAGCAGGAAAATCAGCTCAACCGCTTCCGGACCATCCACACCTTCCCAGGCGAGCGGTTCACCTAAGGTCGCCACCGCAAAGGCCGCTTCCTTTACGGACGCTGATTTACCATGCGGCACCGCCAGGCCTTCCCCCAGCGCAGTGGGGCCCTGCGTTTCTCGATGGAACACTTCCGTTAAAAATGCATCGCTGTCGGTTATCTTGCCCAGCGCCACCAGCCGCATCGCAAGCTGGCGGATCGCCTCATCTCGGCTGGCGTACTGCGCCTGCACGCATACCGCACTGGGGTGGGTCAGGGTCGTCAGGTTCATCAAGATCCTCACACTCATGTCGTTATTGTCTGAAAGCAATTGTTGCAGATAAAACAATACATTTGTGTGATCACTTTCACTAACACCGACAATTTGTATCTAATTTGTATTATTTACAAATTTTGAGCGGGAGGCATAATTCCCTGAAAAGGTATTAATAAGGCAGACATATGGGCAGCAAACCAATGTATCGGCAAATAGCCGATGCGCTTCGCGAAAAAATTAACGCCGGTGAGCTTAAGCCCGGTGACGCACTGCCGACGGAATCCACTCTTCAGGAGGCGTTCGGCGTCAGCCGCGTAACGGTAAGGCAGGCGCTGAAGCTCCTCACGGAAGAACAGATTATCGAGAGCATCCAGGGCAGCGGCTCGTATGTAAAAGAGGAGCGCGTGAATTACGATATCTACCAGCTGACGGGCTTTTACGAGAAGCTGGCTGACCGGAACGTGGATACCCACAGCGACGTGCGCATTTTCGAAGTGCTGAAAGCCGACGTAAAACTTGCCGAAAAATTAGCGATCGCGCCGGAAGATAAGGTCTGGCACGTTAAACGCGTGCGTTTTATCAAGCAAAAGCCGGTGAACCTGGAAGAGACGTGGATGCCCCTGTTCCTGTTCCCCGACCTGACGTGGGAGGTGATGGAAAACTCGAAATACCATTATATCGAGCAGGTCAAAAAGATGGCCATCGATCGCAGCGAGCAGGAGCTGGTACCGGTCATGCCATCAGGAGAAGCCATCGCCGCGCTGGCGCTCGACCCGGAGAAACCGATTCTGGAAAAAGTGTCTCGCGGCTTCCTCAAAGACGGCCGGGTGTTTGAATACAGCCGTAACGTGTTTAACAGTGACGATTACAGGTTCACCCTGGTCGCGAAACGCAGGCAATAAAAAAGGCCGCGTTTACGCGGCCAACCATGTCGAAACGGACATTTTATTATTTCAACGCTCCCCTTTCGGGGAGCAGAGAGGATTTACTTAATGATGGATTTCAGTGCTTCGCCGATATCCGCCAGGCTGCGAACGGTCTTCACGCCTGCGGCTTCCAGCGCTGCGAATTTCTCATCAGCCGTACCTTTACCGCCTGCGATAATCGCGCCTGCGTGACCCATACGCTTGCCTTTCGGCGCGGTCACACCTGCGATATAGCCCACAACCGGCTTGGTCACGTGCTCTTTGATGTAGGCAGCGGCCTCTTCTTCTGCGCTACCGCCGATCTCACCGATCATCACGATCGCTTCAGTCTGCGGATCTTCCTGGAACAGCTTCAGGATGTCGATGAAGTTAGAGCCCGGGATCGGGTCACCGCCGATGCCCACGCAGGTGGACTGGCCGAAACCGTAGTCGGTGGTCTGCTTAACCGCTTCATAGGTCAGGGTACCGGAGCGGGAAACGATGCCCACTTTGCCCGGCTTGTGAATGTGGCCCGGCATGATGCCGATTTTGCATTCGCCCGGGGTGATCACGCCTGGGCAGTTCGGGCCGATCATACGCACGCCTGCTTCGTCGAGCTTCACCTTCACGGTCAGCATATCCAGCGTCGGGATGCCTTCGGTGATGGTGATGATCAGTTTGATGCCTGCGTCGATCGCTTCCAGAATAGAGTCTTTACAGAACGGCGCCGGAACGTAGATAACGGTCGCGGTTGCGCCCGTCGCTTCTACCGCTTCACGCACGGTGTTGAACACCGGCAGGCCCAGGTGCGTGGTGCCGCCTTTACCTGGCGTTACGCCGCCAACCATCTGCGTGCCGTAGGCAATCGCCTGTTCGGAGTGGAAAGTCCCCTGGCTACCGGTGAAGCCCTGGCAGATAACCTTGGTATCTTTATTAATTAAAACTGACATTATTTCCCCTCCACTGCGGCAACAACCTGCTGAGCTGCATCCGTCAGACTTTTCGCTGCAATAATATTCAGGCCGCTGTCAGCCAGTTTTTTCGCGCCGAGTTCAGCGTTGTTACCTTCCAGACGCACAACCACCGGAACGTTCACACCCACTTCTTCAACCGCACCGATGATACCGTCTGCGATCAGGTCGCAACGCACGATGCCGCCGAAGATGTTCACCAGAACCGCCTTCACGTTATCGTCAGAGAGGATGATTTTGAACGCTTCGGTTACGCGCTCTTTGGTTGCGCCACCGCCAACGTCGAGGAAGTTTGCTGGCTCACCGCCGTGCAGCTTAACGATGTCCATGGTGCCCATCGCCAGGCCTGCGCCGTTAACCATGCAGCCGATGTTGCCATCCAGCGCCACGTAGTTCAGCTCCCATTGTGCAGCCTGCGCTTCACGCGGATCTTCCTGAGACTGATCGCGCATTTCGCGCAGATCGGACTGGCGGAACAGCGCGTTGCCGTCAGCGCCCAGCTTGCCGTCGAGGCAGATCAGGTCGCCCTGGGTGGTGATCACCAGCGGGTTGATCTCGATCAGCGCCAGATCGCGCTCCAGGAAAATGTTCGCCAGACCCATGAAGATCTTGGTGAACTGCTGAACCAGCTTGCCTTCCAGACCCAGCTTGAACGCCAGCTCGCGGCCCTGATAAGGCATTGGGCCTGCCAGCGGATCGATAGCCACTTTGTGGATCAGGTGCGGGGTCTCTTCCGCCACTTTTTCAATTTCCACGCCGCCTTCTGTAGACGCCATGAACACTACGCGACGGGAGCTACGGTCAACAACCGCGCCCAGGTACAGCTCTTTGGCGATATCGGTCGCCGCTTCAACCAGGATCTGGTTTACCGGCTGGCCGTTCGCATCTGTCTGGTACGTTACCAGACGCTTGCCGAGCCAATGTTCAGCAAACGCACGAATTTCTTCTTTGCTCTTAACAACCTTCACACCGCCCGCTTTACCGCGACCGCCAGCGTGAACCTGACACTTAACTACCCAAGGGCCGGAACCGATTTTAGATGCGGCTTCTTCTGCTTCACGTGGGGTAGTACAGGCATAACCCACCGGAGCCGGTAAGCCATACCGGGCAAACAGCTGTTTGGCCTGATATTCATGTAAGTTCATGTGTTCTATCCATCCTTCAGGTAATCGTTAGGTATTGCTTTTGTAGGCCCGGCAAGCAACGCGCCGCCGGGCAAGACTGCGAAAATTAGACGTCAAGCAGCAGACGCGTTGGATCTTCCAGCAGCTCTTTAATGGCAACCAGGAAGCCCACGGACTCGCGGCCGTCGATCAGACGGTGATCGTAGGAGAGCGCCAGGTACATCATCGGCAGGATCTCAACTTTACCGTCAACCGCCATAGGGCGATCTTTGATGGCGTGCATGCCCAGGATCGCGCTCTGCGGCGGGTTGATGATTGGGGTGGACATCAGTGAACCGAATACGCCGCCGTTGGTAATGGTAAAGTTACCGCCGGTCAGGTCATCAACGGTCAGCTTGCCGTCGCGGCCTTTCACAGCCAGCTCTTTGATGTTTTTCTCGATGTCAGCCATGCCCAGGGTATCCACATCACGCAGAACCGGCGTGACCAGGCCGCGAGGGGTGGAAACCGCCATGCTGACGTCGAAGTAGTTGTGGTAAACCACGTCATCGCCATCAATAGACGCGTTCACTTCGGGGTAGCGTTTCAGCGCTTCAACCACCGCCTTCACGTAGAAGGACATAAAGCCCAGACGGATACCGTGACGTTTCTCAAACGCGTCACCGTACTGCTTGCGCAGGTCCATGATTGGCTTCATGTTGACTTCGTTGAAGGTGGTCAGCATCGCGGTGGAGTTTTTCGCTTCCAGCAGACGCTCGGCCACGCGCTTGCGCAGGCGGGTCATCGGCACGCGTTTTTCGCTGCGGGCACCCAGCGCAGGCTGTGCTGCTGGTGCCGCCGCAGGGGCCTTGGCTTCAGCTTTCGCAGGCGCTTTCGCCAGGTGCTTGTCAATATCTTCACGCGTCAGGCGGCCGCCCACGCCGGTGCCCTTAATGGCAGCCGCGTCCAGACTGTGCTCAGCCAGCAGACGACGGATCGCCGGGCTCAGCGCATCGTTAGTTTGCTCTTCCAAAGAGGCCTGCTGACGCTGCGCCGGAGTAGACGCTTTCTCTTCAGACTTGGCGCTAGACTCTTTGCCCGCGCTGTTGCCTTCACGCAGGCGGCCCAGGATCTGACGAGAGGTGACGGTCGTGCCTTCGTCTTCCAGGACTGCATCCAGAATGCCATCCGCTGAGGCCGGTACTTCCAGTACCACTTTGTCAGTTTCGATTTCTACCAGCACTTCATCGCGCTTAACGGCATCGCCAGGTTTTTTGTGCCAGGTGGCGACGGTCGCATCTGCTACGGACTCAGGCAGGTCGGGAACAAGAATATCTACGCTACTCATTATGTATCCTTTAATTAATCGACGTTCAGCGCGTCATTGACCAGATCTTGTTGCTGCTTCTGGTGAACGGACATATACCCTACCGCCGGAGAGGCGGAGGCCGGGCGACCTGCGTAACGCAGGGCAGACCCAAATGGAATCACTTCACGGAAATGATGCTGGCTGCAGTACCATGCGCCCTGGTTGAGCGGCTCTTCCTGGCACCAGACAAAATCATGTACGTGAGCGTATTGTTTCAGTACTTCCTGCATCGCCTGATGCGGGAAAGGATAAAGCTGTTCGATACGCACGATGGCGACATCTTTCTGATCGTTCTTACGGCGCTGTTCCAGCAGGTCGTAATAAACCTTACCAGAACACATTACGACACGCTTGACGCCCTTCGGATCCAGCTCGTCAACTTCGCCGATGGCCGGCAGGAAGGTGCCATTCGCCAGCTCATCCAGGCTCGAAACGGCCAGCGGATGACGCAGCAGGGATTTCGGCGACATCACCACCAGCGGACGGCGCATACCGCGCAGCGCCTGACGACGCAGCATGTGGTAAACCTGAGCCGGGGTAGACGGTACGCAAACCTGCATGTTCTGCTCAGCGCAGAGCTGCAGATAACGCTCCAGACGCGCGGAGGAGTGCTCCGGGCCCTGCCCTTCGTAGCCGTGCGGCAGCAGCATGACCAGGCCACACATACGGCCCCACTTCTGCTCGCCGGAGGAGATGAACTGGTCGATAACGACCTGAGCACCGTTGGCGAAATCACCGAACTGCGCTTCCCAGATGGTCAGGGTGCGCGGTTCTGCCGTGGCGTAACCGTATTCGAAGGCCAGCACCGCTTCTTCAGACAGCACGGAGTCCCAGACCTTGAACTGGCCCTGACCGTTATGCACGTGCTGCAGCGGGGTGTAGGTTGAACCGTTAGACTGGTTGTGAACCACTGCGTGACGGTGGAAGAAGGTGCCGCGGCCCGCATCTTCACCGGACAGACGAACGGGAATACCTTCGTCAACCAGCGTCGCGTAAGCCAGGGTTTCCGCACCACCCCAGTCGAACAGCTTCTCGCCTGCCGCCATTGACTGACGGTCACCGTAGATTTTCGCTACGCGAGACTGCATCTCGATAGCGTCCGGTACGGTGCTGATGCGTTTAGCCAACTCCTGCAGGCGCTTCATCTCTACCTTGTTCGGGTAGCTCTCATCCCAGTCGTGGTTGAGGTACGGTGACCAGGTAAAGGAGTGCATGTTCATTGGGCGCAGCTCTTTCACTACGCATTCACCCGCATCCAGCGCGTCGCGGTAAAGATTGACCAGCTCGGTCGCATCTTCCAGCGTCGCCACCTTGTCGCCTTCCAGCTTGTCAGCATAGATTTTGCGCGGCGTCGGGTGTTTTTTGATTTTCTGGTACATCAACGGCTGCGTTGCGCTTGGCTCATCCGCTTCGTTGTGGCCGTGACGGCGGTAGCAGAACAGGTCAATCAGCACGTCGCGTTTGAAGGTATTGCGGTAGTCCAGCGCCAGACGGGTGACGAAAGCAACCGCTTCCGGGTCATCCGCGTTCACGTGGAAGATTGGCGCCTGTACCATCTTACCGATGTCGGTGCAATATGGCGTTGAACGTGCGTCCAGCGGGTTAGAGGTGGTGAAGCCCACCTGGTTGTTGATTACGATGCGAACGGTACCGCCCACTTCGTAACCACGCGCTTTCGACATGTTCAGGGTTTCCTGAACCACGCCCTGGCCGGTAATCGCCGCATCACCGTGAATGGTGATTGGCAACACTTTGTTGCTGCTTGGCTCGTCCAGACGGTCCAGACGCGCGCGCACGGAGCCGATAACCACCGGGCTCACGATTTCCAGGTGAGACGGGTTAAACGCCAGCGCCAGGTGTACCTGACCGCCTTCGGTTTCGATATCAGACGAGAAGCCCATGTGGTACTTCACGTCACCGGTGCCAAGGTGTTCTTTATGTTTGCCCGCGAACTCGTCGAACAGGTCCTGCGGTTTTTTACCCAGCACGTTAACCAGCACGTTCAGACGACCACGGTGCGCCATGCCCAGTACCACTTCACGGGTACCGCTCTTGCCTGCGTGGCGAATCAGCTCTTTCAGCATTGGCACTAACGCATCGCCGCCTTCCAGCGAGAAGCGTTTAGCCCCCGGGAATTTCGCGCCGAGATAGCGCTCAAGGCCTTCTGCTGCGGTCAGTTCGCTGAGGAAACGCTTTTTCTCTTCAACTGAGAAGGTCGCGTGGCCCGCCACGGATTCGATACGCTGCTGGATCCAGCGTTTCTCTTCGGTGGAGGTAATGTGCATATATTCCGCGCCGATGGAGCCGCAGTAGGTCTGCTTGAGCGCATCAATCAGTTCGCCCAGCTTCATCGTGTCTTTGCCGATGGCAAAGGAACCTACGTTAAAGCTATCCTGGAAATCGGCCTCGGTCAGATCGTGATAAGCCGGATCGAGATCCGCTACACGGTCCTGCTGCCACAGTCCCAGCGGATCGAGATTCGCATGCTGGTGACCACGGAAGCGATAAGCGTTGATAAGCTGCAGGACTTTAACCTGCTTCGCATTGGTGTCAGGGTCGGAAATCGCAGAAGAGTAACGTGAGGCATCCTTCGCCAGACGGCGGAAATAATCACGTGTTTTGGAGTGGAATTGATCCGGTTTGACTCCCGTGCCAGGCAACTCCTGGAACATGGAACGCCAGTTTGCGTCCACTGAGTCAGGATCGGTTAAGAAGTCTTCATAGAGCTGTTCAATCCAGCTCTGGTTCGCACCAGAAAGGAAGGAAGAGTCCAGCCAGGCTTTCATTGCGCCGTTCTGCATCGTGATCCCTTAAGCATTTTTATGCTTACTTTCGCCGTAGAAACTACCACGCACACCACGTGTACGTGCCGGGGTTCACCTGCGAGCTCTTTTCATTTGGCCCGCGAAGGAACCTTTAGAAACTGTCTTAAGGGTTTCCCCTCACCCCGACCCTCTCCCGTGGGGAGAGGGGGAAGGTCGTCGGCAGTTTTTAAAGATTTCCTGCAATCTGTTCCCTCTCCCTGTGGGAGAGGGTTAGGGTGAGGGGAACAGCGCTCCCCTCTCACTACTTACGCACTGCGCTGCAGCAGCATCGACTTAATGTGGCCGATGGCGCGCGTCGGGTTCAGCCCCTTAGGACACACACTGACGCAGTTCATGATGCTATGGCAGCGGAATACGCTGAAAGCGTCACTCAGTCCTTCCAGACGGTTATCGGTTTCGGTGTCGCGGCTATCGATCAGGAAGCGATAGGCAGCCAGCAGACCGGCCGGGCCGATGAACTTGTCAGGGTTCCACCAGAACGACGGGCAGGACGTAGAACAACATGCACAGAGAATACACTCGTACAACCCATCGAGTTTTTCACGCTGCTCCGGAGACTGCAGATGCTCACGAGCGGGTGGATTTTGCCCATTATTCAATAAGTAAGGCTTAATCTTCTCATATTGTGCATAGAATTGCCCCATGTCTACCACCAAATCACGCACGACCGGCAGGCCTGGCAGAGGACGGATAACAATTTTCTGACCGGGACGCTGTAGCGCCGAAATCGGCGTGATGCAGGCCAGGCCATTTTTGCCGTTCATGTTCACACCGTCGGAGCCACAAACCCCTTCTCGGCAGGAGCGACGGAACGACAGTGTCGGATCTTTTTCTTTCAGCTGCATTAAGGCATCCAGCAGCATCATGTCGCGACCTTCTTCCGCTTCCAGGGTGTAATCCTGCATGTGCGGCGCGTCGTCTACATCCGGGTTATAACGATAAACTGAAAATTCGAGTTTCATTGTCCTGTCTCCGCATTAATAAGTACGAATCTTCGGCGGGAACGCCGGACGCAGTTTCGGTTCCATGTTGACGCTACGACGCGTCATGGACTCCGACTCTGGCAGATACAGGGAATGGCACAGCCAGTTTTCGTCATCACGATCCGGGTAGTCGAAGCGGCTATGCGCGCCACGGCTCTCGGTGCGGAAGTTTGCCGACACCGCAGTGGCGTAGGCGGTTTCCATCAGGTTATCCAGCTCCAGACACTCAACGCGCTGGGTGTTGAACTCGCTGGAAGTGTCGTCCAGACGGGCATTTTTCAGACGCTCGCGGATCGCTTTCAGCTGCTCAAGCCCTTTTGCCATCGCGTCACCCTCACGGAAGACCGAGAAGTTGTGCTGCATACATTCCTGCAGCGCTTTGCGGATTTCCACCGGATCTTCACCGTTGCGGTTACCGTTCCAGCGGTTGAGGCGCTCAAGGGAAGCATCGATTTCAGCATCGGTTGCGTCGCGCAGGTCGCCCTGCTCGGCAATGGATTCCTGCAGATGCAGACCCACCGCACGACCAAACACCACCAGGTCCAGCAGGGAGTTGCCGCCCAGACGGTTTGCGCCGTGTACCGATACGCAGGCGATTTCGCCAACGGCGAACAGGCCAGGAATGACCACATCTTCGCCCTGCTCGTTCACGGTCAGCGCCTGACCGGTCACCTTGGTCGGAATACCGCCCATCATGTAGTGGCAGGTTGGGATAACCGGAATCGGCTCTTTCACCGGGTCAACGTGGGCGAAGGTGCGGGACAGCTCCAGGATGCCCGGCAGGCGGGATTCCAGAACCTCTTTACCCAGATGGTCAAGCTTCAGCTTCGCGTGTGGGCCCCACGGGCCGTCGCAGCCGCGGCCTTCACGGATTTCGATCATGATGGAACGCGCCACCACGTCACGACCCGCCAGGTCTTTCGCATTCGGGGCATAACGCTCCATAAAGCGCTCGCCGTGTTTGTTCAGCAGGTAACCGCCTTCACCGCGGCAGCCTTCCGTGACCAGAACGCCTGCACCGGCGATACCGGTTGGGTGGAACTGCCACATCTCCATATCCTGCACCGGCACGCCCGCGCGGATCGCCATACCGACGCCGTCACCGGTGTTGATGTGGGCATTGGTGGTGGACTGATAAATACGGCCTGCGCCGCCGGTTGCCAGCACGGTCGCGCGGGCTTTGAAGTAGACCACTTCACCGGTTTCGATGCACAGCGCGGTACAGCCGACGACGGCGCCGTCGGCGTTTTTCACCAGATCCAGCGCGTACCACTCGGAGAAGATGGTGGTGTGGTTTTTCAGGTTCTGCTGATACAGCGTGTGCAGCAGCGCGTGGCCGGTACGGTCGGCCGCTGCCGCGGTACGTGCCGCCTGCTCGCCGCCGAAATCTTTCGACTGGCCGCCAAACGGACGCTGATAGATGGTGCCATTTTCCAGACGGGAGAACGGCAGACCCATGTGGTCCAGCTCGAGAATCGCTTCTGGGCCGGTTTTACACATATACTCAATGGCGTCCTGGTCACCGATGTAATCGGAACCTTTGACCGTGTCGTACATGTGCCATTCCCAGTTGTCTTCATGGGTATTACCCAGCGCAACGGTGATACCGCCCTGCGCAGACACGGTGTGGGAACGGGTTGGGAACACTTTAGAGAGCAGCGCACAGGTCTGGCCGCTCTGGGAAATTTGCAGTGCGGCGCGCATACCTGCGCCACCAGCACCAATCACGACAGCATCAAATTCTCTGACTGGCAGTTTCATTACACACCCCACACCACAACGAATCCATAAATAACGTAAACCACCAGCGCAACAACTACGATCAGCTGCAGCGGAAGGCGAATTGCCAGCGGTTTAACGTAATCGGTCAACACCTGCCACATGCCAATCCAGGCATGGATAAGGATGGAGAACAGCGCCAACAGGGTGAACACTTTGGTGAAGGCCGATCCGAAGAATCCACTCCAGATCTCCCACGTCAGCGTGCCGCTGGTCGCGAAGAAACCGATCATATAGATGATGTAAAGCGTGAGGACGATGGCAGTAGCGCGGACCAGAATGAAGTCATGTACGCCGTTGCGTCCTAATGCGGAGGCGTTGCTTACCATACGAGAACTCCTGCGAGAAGTGAAAGCACGACAGTAATCACAAATGAAATGTTAGCGGAGCGTTTCCCGGCTTCGAAGGTCTCTTCGAGGTAGCCAAAGTCCATCAGCATATGGCGAACGCCCACAACAACGTGGTACGCCAGCGCGGTCAGAATGCCCCACATGATAAATTTCACGAAGAAGCTGTTCATAATGGCTGAGGCCTGGAGGAATCCTTCAGGAGATGAGAGGCTGGTTCCCAGCAACCACAGCAGAATACCGACCGCCACAAACGTAATCACACCCGACACACGGTGCAAAATGGACGCTATTGCTGTTACAGGGAACCGGATCGTTTTGAGATCCAGATTGACAGGTCTTTGTTTTTTCACATTTCTTATCATGAATAACGCCCACATGCTGTTCTTATTGTTTCCTTCCTCCGGACTGCGATGCGGGTCAAGCAGCGTTCCTTTTCTATAACTGCGCGTCATGCAAAACATTGCTTCCAAATGCTAAAACGACACGTTACAACGCTGGGTGGCTCGGGATTGCAGGGTGTTCCGGAGACCTGGCGGCAGTATAGGCCGTTCACAAAATCATTACAATTAACCTACATACAGTTTGTCGGGTTTTCTCTGGAACAGTGATCAGGGTCACGATAACAACATCTTTTTAATTTTTAATCATCTGATTTGACAAATGTTAAACATTATTGTTACAAACGTCATCAGAAAAGGCATATAATGCGCAAAAGTTATGAGGTCTTACTTTCACCTGACAAATAGTTATGTAACAGTGTGATGGTATTGACCGAAGTTATCAGGACAGTTATTAGTGATATACAGGTTTGAATAATTCGGACTGCAAAAACGCTGATTTGCTGTTGTTTCACTGATATTTCATTCGTTTACCTGCAAGGCGCCATAGCTCTGTACCCTGGTTTCTCCTCGCGAGCTGAGCGGCAAGCCAAATAACAATCTGGTAACGAAGAATAACAGCTGAAGGCAAATCCGGTGAACCGCAGTCTTAAGCATAAGGCGCTAAGGAGACCGTAAATGGCTGATACAAAGGCAAAGCTCACCCTCGGTGGTGACACTGCTATTGAACTGGATGTGCTAAAAGGCACGCTCGGTCAGGATGTTATTGATATCCGTACGCTGGGTTCCAAAGGAGTTTTCACCTTTGACCCTGGATTTACCTCTACCGCATCTTGCGAATCCAAAATCACCTATATCGACGGTGACGAAGGTATCCTGCTCCATCGCGGCTTCCCCATCGATCAGCTAGCCACTGAATCCAACTATCTGGAAGTGTGCTACATCCTGCTGAACGGCGAAAAACCGACCCAGGCTGAATACGATGAATTCGTGATCACCGTGACCCGTCACACCATGATCCATGAGCAGATTACCCGTCTGTTCCATGCGTTCCGTCGTGACTCTCACCCGATGGCGGTCATGTGCGGCATCACCGGCGCGCTGGCGGCGTTCTACCACGACTCCCTTGACGTGAATAATCCACGTCACCGTGATATCGCGGCGTTCCGTCTGCTGTCCAAAATGCCGACCATGGCGGCAATGTGTTACAAGTACTCCATCGGCCAGCCGTTTGTTTACCCGCGTAACGACCTCTCCTACTCCGGTAACTTCCTGCGCATGATGTTCTCCACGCCGTGTGAAGAGTACGTTGTTAACCCGGTGCTGGAACGCGCCATGGATCGAATTCTGATCCTGCATGCTGACCACGAACAAAACGCCTCAACCTCCACCGTCCGTACCGCAGGCTCTTCCGGCGCGAACCCGTTCGCCTGTATCGCAGCGGGCATCGCCTCCCTGTGGGGACCGGCGCACGGCGGCGCGAACGAAGCGGCGCTGAAGATGCTGGAAGAGATCAGCTCCGTTGAGCACATTCCTGAGTTTGTGCGTCGCGCGAAAGACAAGAATGACTCCTTCCGCCTGATGGGCTTCGGTCACCGTGTTTACAAAAACTATGACCCACGCGCGACCGTGATGCGTGAAACCTGCCACGAAGTGCTGAAAGAGCTGGGTACCAAAGACGATCTGCTGGAAGTGGCGATGGAGCTGGAACACATCGCGCTGAACGACCCGTACTTCATCGAGAAGAAACTCTACCCGAACGTGGACTTCTACTCCGGTATCATCCTGAAAGCGATGGGCATTCCGTCCTCCATGTTCACCGTAATCTTCGCTATGGCACGTACCGTAGGCTGGATTGCGCACTGGAACGAAATGCACAGCGAAGGCATGAAAATCGCCCGTCCTCGTCAGCTGTATACCGGCTACGAGCAGCGTGATTTTAAGTCTGATATTAAGCGCTAAAAGACGTTGGGTGCGGCCTGATGCCCTCACCCCGACCCTCTCCCACAGGGAGAGGGGGAATAGCTTAAAAACGGTAACCCTTGGGTTACCGTTTTACTTTTATTTCTGGCAGTGTGGGCACCAGTAAAAAGGTCGTGAAGAAAGCATAATCCTGTCGATAATCCCGCCGCACCGCTCGCACTTTTTCCCCGCCCGATGAAACACCTTAAAGCGGAACAGCGCCCCGTGATGCTTGTTCTCATCCACCACGCCGCGCGTGCTGTACGACAGGCGTGGGATATCCAGCAGCGCATGGGATAACGCATCGAGCTGTTCATCATTGAGCTGAGACGCTTTATGCTGCGCCGCCAGCCCGACTTCCCAGAGGATCTCCACCCGCAGGTAGTTACCCAGCCCGGCCAGAAAGGCCTGGTCGAGGAACAGGCCGGAAAACTGCCGGTTACGGAATTTAGGTGATAACAACCGGGCCTTCACGTCGCTCGCCGTCAGGCGCAGATCCAGCACGTCCGGACCTACCCGCTGCAAGAACGGGTGAGTGAGCAGCTGCTCCGGCGTTAACATTTCGATATCAGAGGCGCTATACAACAGGATGGCCTTATCCGCCGTTTGCAGCCTGACGCGCAGCACGCGCGTGGTTTGGGGTTGCTCATCCGCATCAACCACCCGCCAGACGCCGTAAAGCTGGTTATGGCTATATAACGTCAGGTTATGGGAAAAGTGGGTGAGCAAGGCTTTGCCTCGCGTTTCAATATGGGTCACCGTCTGCCCCACCAGCTGGGATTCAAACGGCTTAAGCTGAGGAAAGGCAAACCAGACTTTCGTCAGGGGTTTGCCCTTTATCGCCGCCTCCAGGCTATCCGCCGCGCGGCGGATCTCCGGACCTTCTGGCATCTTTTTGTCCTTATTGTGATTTCAGGCGCTGACGCAAATACCCTGCTCCGCAAATGCCGCCCGCAAGCGGCGTGCGAACTGCAGCGCATGCTCGCCATCACCGTGTAAACAGACCGTTTCAGCCTTCACCGCCGCAAACGTGCCGTCAATCGCCGTAACGTGTCCAGAGCGAACCATCTCCAGCGTCTGCGCCAGCGCCCGCTCTTCATCGGTAATAAGCGCGCCCGGCTGCGTGCGGGGGACCAGACTGCCGTCCGGCTGATAGCCCCGATCGGCGAACACCTCCTGTCGGGTGGTTAATCCCAGACGCTCTCCGGCGCGAATCAGTTCGCTACCCGCCAGTCCGACCAGAATCAGCACCGGATCGCAGTCCCGCACCGCACGGGCGATGGCGTCCGCAAGCGCCGGATCTTTTGCCGCCTGGTTGTAAAGCATGCCGTGCGGCTTCACGTGGCGCAGCACGCCGTTCTCAGCGCGAGCAATCGCCTCCAGCGCGCCAATCTGATAGAGCACCTGAGCGTAGACCGTCTCAGGGGGCAGATCCATCGCCGTTCGGCCAAAGTTCTCCCGGTCAGGAAAGCTCGGATGAGCGCCTATCGCGACGCCATTTTTAACGGCATTACGCACGCTTGTGAGCATGGTTTGCGCGTCGCCCGCGTGGAATCCGCAGGCAATATTGACCGACGAAACCAATGTCATCAGTTCCGCGTCGGCGCTGCCGCCCTCACCCAGGTCGGCGTTTAGATCAATCTTTACCATCGAGCCTCCACGCCAGCTGCTCAAGATAACGCTGCTGATCCTGCCGGGCTTTCAGCGCCTCCTCAAGCGAACACTGCACGAAGTGAATCGGCTGCCCGAGAGGAATCTGCGCCAGGTGGTAGCGATCGGCGTCGATAATGCAGGCAATACGCGGATAGCCGCCCGTCGTTTGCGCATCGTTCATCAGCACAATCGGCTGCCCATTGCCCGGCACCTGAATCACGCCCGGCAACAAACCGTGGGAAAGCAGTTCCCGGTCCGTCGTGCGCGACAGCGGCTGCCCCTGCAGACGGTAGCCCATGCGGTTGCTTTGCGGGCTGATCTTCCACGGCGAGCGCCAGAAGGACTCTTGTGAGGCCTCATCGAACTCATGATATTCCGGCCCCGGTAAGGCGCGGATGTGGTTTCCCCACAGCAGCTGCTTCACGCCCTGAGCCGTCGAAAAATGACGCGCTGAGGGTTTAATTGCCAGGCGATCGCCGTCGCGCAGCAGGCGTCCTTCATGACCGCCTATTCCCGCTTTCTGGTCAGTGCTGGATGAGCCCAACACCTCCGGCACGTCAATCCCGCCCGCGACCGCAAGATAGCTGCGCACCCCGTGCAGGGGCCGCTTGAGCGTCAGACGCTGTCCGGCTTTTGCCCGCAGACGCCAGCCTGTCCACACCGCTTTGCCGTCGAGCGTGGCATCGCAACCGGCACCGGTCAGGGCAAACCAGGTTTCCTGACTAAACTCAATCACGCACTGGCCAAGGGTAATCTCCAGCGCTGCGGTACTGCCGGGGTTACCCACCAGCACGTTGGCAATTTCAAGCGCAGGACGGTCCAGCGCGCCGCAATAGCTCACGCCCGACTGCCGCATGCCAAAGCGACCGGCATCCTGCACGGAGGTGTAAAGCCCTGCGCGTATAAGCGTTAACATACCCCCTCCTTCTGCGGGATAAAGCGCAGCGTATCGCCAGGGCGAAGGAGGATGGGTGCATCCTGCCCCGGTTCAAATAACGGCGTGGACGTGTGGCCGATCAGCTGCCAGCCGCCCGGCGACGCGAGCGGATAAATGCCGGTCTGTTCGCCGCCAATCGCTACCGTCCCCGCAGGGACGCTCAGGCGCGGTTCGGCGCGGCGCGGGGTATGCAGCTGCGGGGATAATCCCCCCAGATACGGAAAGCCCGGCTGGAACCCCAGGAACCAGACGATGTAGTCCACTGAACTGTGCAGCTCAACCACCTGTTGTTGGGTTAATCCGGCATGTTCAGCCACCACGCCCAGATCGGGCCCACTCGTTCCGCCATAAACAACCGGGATCTCAATGGTACGGGACGCCGGTTCCAGCGCCTCGCTCTCCTCCCACCAGCGCTGCAGACGTTCGATGGCGTCCAGCGCCAGCGAGTGTGGATGACGCAGCACCACGGTGACATTGTTCATTCCCGGAATGGCCTCAACCACTTCCGGAATATCGGCCAGACGCTGCGTCAGCCGCCAGATACGCTTCTGCGTGGCAAGCGTGACGGGCGGCTCCAGCTCCAGCACCACCGCGGTTTCACCCAGAAGATAACAACGCGCTCGCTGCACTTAACTACCTCTCATCAGGCCGGGTTAGGGATATCAATAAATGTCACATCCAGATCGGTATTTTCCGTCAGCCATTCGCTGAGGGCGCGAATACCGCCGCGCTCGGTGGCATGGTGACCTGCCGCGTAGAAATGCAGCCCCTGTTCGCGGGCCGAGTGAACCGTCTGTTCAGAGACTTCACCCGTAATAAACGCATCGACGCCAAAGCGCGCCGCGCTGTCGATAAAGCCCTGGCCGCCACCGGTACACCAGGCCACACGCTTCACCGTATCCGGTCCGGTATCGCCGCACCACAGCGGGCGTCGCCCCAGACGAGCCTCAATCCACGAGGCTAATTCCAGCCCCGGAACCGGCATCGCCAGCTCGCCCCACGGCACCAGCGGCTCGATTTCGCCCATCACGGCGATCCCCAGCAGCTGCGCCAGCTGTACGTTATTGCCCAGCTCCGGGTGAGCATCCAAAGGCAGATGGTAACCGTACAGGTTGATGTCATTAGCCAGCAGCGTTTTCAGACGATTGCGCTTCATGCCGCGAATAGTGGGTGATTCGTTTTTCCAGAAGTAACCGTGATGGACGATGACCGCATCCGCTTCCTGACGCACGGCTTCATCCAGCAACGCCTGGCTTGCCGTCACGCCGGTGATAATTTTCTGCACCGTTTCGCGCCCTTCGACCTGCAGACCATTCGGCCCATAATCGCTAAACGAGGCGGCGTTAAGTTTTTCGTTAATCAGGCTTTCAAGTTCGCTATTTTTCATCATCACTCTCTTATGCTTTACGGGCGGCTTCATACGCCGCCAGCGTGGCGACGCGCGCCTGTTTGTGGTCGACTACCGGGCGAGGATAATCGAGCGTCATGCCCTGTTTGTCGGCCCATGCCCACGGGTCGTGGATCGCTTTGGCGGGAACATGCTTAAGTTCTGGCACCCAGCGGCGGATGAACTCGCCCTCAGCGTCAAATCGCTCTCCCTGGGTGGTCGGATTAAAAATCCGGAAATAGGGAGCGGCATCGGTTCCGGTGGAAGCGGCCCACTGCCAGCCGCCGTTATTCGCCGCAAGATCGCCATCGATCAGCTGAGAAATAAAATAGCGCTCCCCGGCGCGCCAGTCGATAAGCAGATCTTTCACCAGAAAGCTGGCGGCGATCATCCGCAGGCGGTTATGCATCCATCCGGTTTCGTTAAGCTGGCGCATAGCTGCATCCACGATCGGGTAGCCTGTTTGCCCTGTTTGCCAGGCGTTAAGCTGCCGATCGTTCGTTTGCCACTTTACTTTTTCAGTCCAGCGGATGAAGGGACGATGTTTACATAAATCAGGATGATACGTCATCAGATGGCGGTAGAACTCGCGCCAGATAAGCTCATTCAACCAGACAGAACCTGCGCCTCCGTCCAGCGCCTGCGGCTGCTCCGCCAGCAGACGGTGCAGACACTGGCGCGGTGAGAGCACGCCCAGCGCTAAACAGGCCGATAAACGGCTCGTGCCTTCAATCGCAGGGAAATCACGACGCGCTTCGTAGTCAGCGGCTCCCTGCCTGCAGAAGTGGCGCAGCTGAGCGATAGCCGCCTTTTCACTGGCGGGAAATAACGTTTCATCAAACGGCTGCTGCGGGTAATCAAAATTCAGCTCCGGCAAATCCGCTATTGCCTCACCCCTTACGGCGGGCGCGGCAACGCACTCCGGCAGCGCCTCTTTCAGACGTTTAATGAAGGCATTTTTAAACGGCGTAAAAACTTTATACATCTCGTGACTGCCGGTCATTACGCTGCCCGGCGCCAGCATCACGCTGTCGTCAAACCCTTCGCACACTACATCCTCCAGCATCTTATCCAGCTGACGATCGCGCTGCTGCTCGTTGAATTCGTACTGGTAGTTGTAGAAAAGATGCGTGACGTCGTGCTCCCGACACGTCTCCTGCACCGTCTGCAGCTGCGCGGCAAAATCCCGCACCTCTTTGTAGATAAGCGGTATGCCCTTTTCGGCGAGCGTTTGCTGCAAATCATTCAGGTGCGAGAGGAGATAAGCCGCCTGCCGTGGCGCCATATCATGCTGCTGCCACTGCTCAGGCGTGGCGATAAACAGGGCCAACACTTTTGCGTTTTTGGCGCGGCAGGCGGCCGCAAGGGCGATGTTGTCTTGAATGCGTAAATCCGCACGAAACCAAACCAGATGGGTGGGCATAAAACTCCAGGCAATTGTCCATTATGTCCGTAAGGGCATGCAGCTAAAGGAAAAAGGCACGCTTTTAAATGTACTTTGCCATGAAGTGTAGACGCGATGAAATAAAAAAGGCCGCCCGAGGCAGCCTTAACGCTACTAGTCCTGCGCTGTCATTGCAAAAGCAACGAACACATTCGATTCATCGCTCTTTACAACGAGTACGCTGGCGACAATGAACGCGATGCAAAAATAGCGTTTCATTATGCGGTCCCTGCTGCTTACCGCTCCACCGTTCACCACCGGTGATAAGTCGGTGGACACAAGCTCTGACGAGAGCCTGACTTACGGTTGTGGTAACACCTCTCCCGGGACCGGTGCCCATGTGCGAGATGGCGGAAAGGGACGCCGCATAATAGTTGGCCCGGGCGTAAAACGTAATCCACTGAAAGGATGTTTAAGAATATATTTAGGGAGTTGCAGTTTGATTACTCAAGGACCCGATATATGCTTGTTAACCTCTGACGAGGGCTTGAAGTTCACCCAACGGACCGCGAATCCCGAGGGACAAAAGACAAAAAACCGCCACATTGCTGATGGCGGTTTTTTTTGCTGTGTGTAATCTTTCTTTTTTAGTAGAAATCGCAGGTCGCCTTCTCGGCCTGATCCATCCACACCGGCTTCTCGCTGGTTTTCGCCCAGACGCGGTGCAGATAGCTGTAAAAACGTGCACGATCTTTCCAGAAAAGCATTACCGGCAGTGCCAGCACGCCAGCCACTACGGCGAAGGTGCGGCGCATGAAAACAATATGAGCCGGAAACTCTTTATAAAGATCCATAATTTTCTCCCCTATAGTTGGCCGGAAACGTCATCCGGAAAATTCAAAATCTGTGACCTAGCTAAAATAATATCGCTTTGTTTGTAATTTTACTACTCATCCGACCACTTATTTTCATCCATTTAATGAATATTTACATTCATGCCGTAATTAAGTTACAAGAAAGTTAACAGTTTACTTATCAATAGTTAAATTGTGGACTTGGCCATTTTTATACTTTTTTTACACCCCACCGCCTGATTTTTGCGAAATCTTTGCGCCGTAAATCCTACCGTTAGCACAAATACAAATGTCACCCGGAGGTGGATTGTGAGTGCAGGTCTGATTACCGGCATCGTGCTGGTGTTCCTGTTGCTGGGTTATCTGGTTTATGCCCTGATTAATGCGGAGGCATTCTGATGGCTGCTCAGGCGTTTTTGCTTATTGCCAGCTTTTTACTGGTACTGTTCGTGCTGGCAAGGCCCTTGGGCGCCGGGCTGGCGCGAATGATTAACAACGTGGCGCTGCCCGGTACGGCGAGTGTTGAAAAAGGGATCTGGCGCATTCTGGGAACCAGCGATGCGGAGATGAACTGGCGTCAGTATCTGATGGCGATTCTGCTGCTGAACATCGTTGGCCTGTTTGCCCTCTTTGCCATGCTGATGCTTCAGGACCGTCTGCCGTTCAACCCACAGCAGCTGCCGGGCCTGTCCTGGCACCTGGCGCTGAACACGGCCGTGAGCTTCGTCAGCAACACTAACTGGCAGTCTTACGCTGGCGAAACCACGCTCAGCTATTTCAGCCAGATGGCCGGGTTAACCGTGCAGAACTTCCTCTCTGCGGCGAGCGGTATTGCAGTGATCTTCGCCCTGACCCGCGCGTTTGCCCGTCAGAACGTCAGCACGCTCGGGAATGCCTGGGTCGATTTAACGCGCATTACCTTGTGGATCCTGCTCCCCCTTTCGCTGCTTATTGCGCTGTTCTTTATCCAGCAGGGCACGTTGCAAAACCTGCTGCCCTACGCGCCTTACACCTCGCTTGAAGGGGCGAAACAGCTCCTGCCGATGGGGCCAGTGGCCTCGCAGGAAGCGATCAAGATGCTCGGGACTAACGGCGGCGGGTTCTTTAACGCGAACTCTTCCCACCCGTTTGAAAACCCAACGGCGTTAACCAATTTCGTACAAATGCTGGCAATCTTCCTGATCCCTACCGCGCTCTGCTTTACCTTTGGCGACGTGGTTAACGATCGCCGCCAGGGCCGCACCCTGCTGTGGGCAATGTCGATTATCTTCTTGGTCTGCGTGGCGCTGGTGATGTGGGCCGAATGGAGCGGCAACGGCCACTTCATGCAGCTTGGGGCTGACAGCAGCATCAATATGGAAGGCAAAGAGAGCCGCTTCGGCATTCTTGCCAGCAGCCTGTATGCGGTGGTGACAACGGCAGCCTCCTGCGGGGCGGTAAACGCCATGCACGACTCCTTTACGGCGCTCGGCGGCATGATCCCGATGTGGCTGATGCAGATTGGCGAAGTGGTGTTTGGCGGCGTCGGCTCGGGCCTGTACGGCATGCTGCTGTTCGTGCTGCTGGCCGTGTTTATCGCCGGGCTGATGATTGGCCGCACGCCTGAGTATCTCGGCAAAAAAATCGACGTACGTGAGATGAAATTAACCGCACTAGCGATTCTGGTCACGCCTGCCCTCGTGCTGCTCGGCACCGCGCTGGCGCTGATGACCGAGGCCGGACGCGGCGGCATCTTTAATCCCGGCATCCACGGCTTTAGCGAAGTGCTTTACGCCGTATCTTCCGCCGCCAACAACAACGGCAGCGCGTTCGCGGGCTTAAGCGCCAACTCGCCTTTCTGGAACTGTCTGCTGGCGTTCTGCATGTTCGTGGGTCGTTTCGGCGTAATTATTCCGGTTATGGCTATCGCTGGCTCTCTGGTGAGTAAAAAAATTCAACCTACTACCACCGGTACCTTGCCAACACACGGAGCGCTGTTCACCGGGCTGTTGATCGGGACCGTGCTGCTGGTCGGCGCCCTCACCTTTATCCCCGCCCTCGCGCTAGGCCCGGTCGCGGAAACCCTCTCTTTACGCTGATTTTGCGGAGAATTTGTAATGAGTCGTAAACAACTGGCCCTGCTCGAACCCTCGTTAGTTCGTCAGGCCCTCATGGATGCGGTGAAAAAGTTAAGCCCGCGCGTTCAGTGGCATAACCCGGTAATGTTTATCGTCTGGATTGGGAGCGTGCTCACCACCGTACTGGCAATTGCCATGGGGACAGGTCACCTTTCCGGAAATACAATGTTTACCGCGGCCATCAGCCTTTGGCTGTGGTTTACCGTGCTGTTCGCCAACTTCGCCGAAGCCCTGGCGGAAGGCCGGAGTAAAGCTCAGGCCAACAGCCTGAAAGGGGTAAAAAAGACCGCATTTGCCCGCAAGCTGCGTGAGCCAAAATACGGCGCGCAGATGGACCACGTTCCGGCAGACGAGCTGCGTAAAGGCGACGTGGTGCTGGTCGAAGCCGGTGATATTATCCCGTGCGACGGGGAAGTGATTGAGGGCGGCGCATCGGTAGACGAAAGCGCCATCACCGGGGAATCCGCGCCGGTGATTCGTGAATCCGGCGGCGATTTCGCCTCCGTGACGGGCGGGACGCGTATTCTCTCCGACTGGCTGGTGATTCAGTGCAGCGTCAACCCGGGCGAAACCTTCCTTGACCGGATGATCGCCATGGTGGAAGGCGCACAGCGCCGTAAAACGCCGAACGAAATTGCCCTGACTATTTTACTGGTCGCCCTGACCATCGTCTTTCTGCTGGCAACCGCCACCCTGTGGCCGTTCTCGGCCTACGGCGGTACGGCGGTCAGTACCACCGTACTGGTTGCCCTGCTGGTGTGCCTGATCCCCACTACCATCGGTGGCCTGCTGTCCGCCATCGGCGTAGCCGGGATGAGCCGCATGCTGGGCGCGAACGTCATCGCCACCAGCGGACGCGCCGTTGAGGCCGCCGGAGACGTCGACGTGCTGCTGCTGGATAAAACCGGGACCATCACGCTGGGTAACCGTCAGGCCTCTGACTTCTTACCTGCACCGGGCGTGGATGAAAAAACGCTGGCAGACGCGGCGCAGCTCTCCTCTCTGGCCGATGAAACACCGGAAGGCCGCAGCATCGTGATTCTGGCTAAGCAGCGTTTTAACCTGCGCCAGCGCGACGTGCAAAGTCTGCATGCCACTTTCGTCCCCTTCACCGCGCAGACCCGCATGAGTGGTATTAACATTCAGGACCGAATGATTCGTAAAGGTTCCGTTGACGCCATCCGTCGCCATATCGAAGCCAATAACGGTCACTTCCCGCCTGAAGTTGACAAACTGGTCGAAAGCGTCGCCCGACAGGGAGCCACGCCGCTGGTGGTGGCGGAAGGCTCGAACGTGTTGGGCGTGATTGCCCTGAAGGATATCGTTAAGGGCGGCATCAAAGAGCGCTTTGCTCAACTGCGCAAAATGGGCATCAAAACGGTGATGATCACCGGGGATAACCGCCTGACCGCTGCCGCCATTGCCGCCGAAGCAGGCGTGGATGATTTTCTTTCTGAAGCGACACCGGAAGCGAAGCTGGCGCTGATCCGCCAGTATCAGGCAGAAGGCCGCCTGGTCGCGATGACCGGCGACGGCACCAACGATGCCCCCGCGCTGGCGCAGGCTGACGTGGCGGTGGCGATGAACTCCGGCACGCAGGCGGCTAAAGAGGCGGGCAACATGGTTGACCTCGACTCCAACCCGACCAAGCTGATTGAAGTGGTGCACATCGGCAAACAGATGCTGATGACGCGCGGTTCGCTGACCACGTTCAGCATTGCCAACGACGTGGCGAAGTATTTCGCCATCATCCCGGCGGCGTTTGCCGCCACCTATCCGCAGCTGAACGCGCTTAACGTGATGCACCTGCACTCTCCGTCATCGGCCATTCTTAGCGCGGTGATCTTTAACGCCCTGATTATCGTCTTCCTCATCCCGCTGGCGCTGAAAGGGGTGAGCTATAAGCCGCTGACCGCCGCGGCCATGCTGCGCCGCAACCTGTGGGTTTACGGCCTTGGCGGGCTGGTTGTTCCCTTCATTGGGATCAAGGTTATCGACGTGCTGTTGACCCTCTTCGGGCTGGTTTAAAAGGTGAATCAAATGACGATGTTACGCCCCGCTATACTTCTGTTTATTCTGCTGTCTCTTATCACGGGCGGGCTATACCCGCTGGTGACGACGACGCTCGGCCAGTGGTGGTTTCAGGACCAGGCCAACGGCTCGCTGATTATGCAAAACGGCGAAAACCGGGGCTCGCGCCTGATTGGGCAGAACTTTACGGACGCACGCTACTTCCAGGGGCGCCCTTCCGCCACCGCGGAAAGCCCGTATAATCCGATGGCATCAGGCGGCAGCAACCTGGCGGGCAGCAACCCGGAGCTGGATAAAGCCGTTGCGGAACGCGTTGCCGCCCTGCGTGCCGCCAACCCGCAGGCCAGCCGCGAAGTGCCTGTTGAGCTGGTCACCGCCTCGGCCAGCGGGCTGGACTATAGCCTGACGCCGGAAGCCGTGGCATGGCAAATACCGCGCGTGGCCGCTGCCCGCAAGCTGACGCTCGAACAGGTCAGCCATCTGGTGGCAGAGCACACGCAAAAGCCGCTGGTCAGCTTCATCGGCATGCCGGTAGTGAACATTGTTGAGCTGAATCTGGCGCTGGACGCGCTAAGGAAAAACTAAATGACCGACGAGCCCATGCGCCCGGATCCGGACAGGCTGCTCGAACAGACGGCTGAAGCCCATCGCGGCAAACTGAAAATTTTCTTCGGCGCCTGCGCGGGCGTCGGGAAAACCTTCGCCATGCTGACGGAAGCCCAGCGGCTTCGGGCGCAGGGGCTCGACATTTTGATCGGCGTGGTGGAAACCCACGGGCGTAAAGAGACGGCATCGCTGCTAAAGGGGCTGGCGACCCAGCCGCCCCGGCGCATCAGCCACCGCGGTCGGTTAGTCACCGAATTCGATCTCGATGCCGCCCTCGCCCGCCGCCCGGCCCTGATCCTGATGGACGAACTGGCGCACAGCAATGCGCCAGGCTCGCGTCATCCGAAACGCTGGCAGGACGTAGAAGAACTGCTGGAAGCCGGCATCGACGTGTTCACCACCGTTAACGTTCAGCATCTTGAGAGCCTGAACGACGTGGTGAGCGGCGTTACCGGCATTCAGGTGCGGGAGACGGTGCCCGATCCCTTCTTTGACTCCGCCGATGAGGTGGTGCTTGTCGACCTGCCGCCGGACGACCTGCGCCAGCGCCTGCACGAGGGCAAAGTCTACATTGCCGGTCAGGCTGAACGCGCCATCGAACATTTCTTCCGCAAAGGCAACCTGATTGCCCTGCGCGAGCTGGCCCTGCGCCGTACCGCCGACCGCGTTGATGATCAGATGCGCGCCTGGCGCGACCTGCAGGGGCAAGAGCGCGTCTGGCACACGCGGGATGCCATTCTGCTGTGTATTGGCCACGGCAGCGGCAATGAGAAACTCATCCGTACCGCCGCCCGGCTCGCCGCGAAATTTGGCAGCGTCTGGCACGCGGTGTATGTCGAGACGCCGCAGCTTCACGCCCTGCCGGAAAACCAGCGTCGCGCGATCCTGAGCTCGCTGCGGCTGGCGCAGGAGCTGGGTGCGGAAACCGCCACGCTTTCCGACCCGGCAGAAGATAAAGCCATTCTGCGCTACGCGCGCGAGCACAACCTGGGCAAGATCGTGATTGGCCGTCGCCAGCACCGCCGCTGGTTTAGCCGCGAATCGTTCGCGGACAGGCTGGCCCGCCGCGCGCCGGATCTGGATCTGGTGATCGTGGCGCTGGACGACAAGCCTACGCCCCTGCCCAACCGCACGCCGGACGCTCGCGCCTTCGGTGATAAATGGCGAATTCAAATTCGGGGCTGCCTTGTCGCCGTCGTGCTCTGCGCCCTGATTACCGTGATTGCCAGCCAGTGGCTGATTGCCTTCGACGCCGCTAACCTGGTGATGATTTATCTGCTCGGCGTGGTCGTGGTGGCGCTCATTTACGGGCGCTGGCCGTCGGTGCTGGCGACGGTTATCAACGTGGTCAGTTTCGATCTTTTCTTCATTGCCCCGCGCGGCACCCTCGCGGTATCCGACGTGCAGTACATTCTCACATTCGGCGTGATGCTCACCGTCGGGCTGGTGATCGGGAATCTGACGGCGGGCGTTCGCTACCAGGCGCGGATTGCCCGCTATCGCGAGCAGCGCACGCGCCATCTGTATGAGATGTCCAAATCGCTGGCGGTCGGCCGTACGCCGCTGGATATTGTCCAGACCAGCGAGCAGTTTATTCGCTCCACTTTTCACGCCAGTAACCTCATCCTGCTTCCGGACGAGCATGGCACGCTTCGCCCTCTCACCTCCGCCACGGGAATGACGCCCTGGGATGAGGCCATCGCGCGCTGGAGTTTTGATAAAGGCCTGCCTGCGGGCGCGGGGACAGACACCCTGCCCGGCGTGCCGTATCAGATCCTGCCGCTGCGCAGTGCGGATAAAAATCAGGGGCTGGTCATCGTCGAGCCGTCAAACCTGCGCCAGCTGATGATCCCCGAACAGCAGCGCCTGCTGGAGACCTTCACGCTGCTGGTTGCCAGCGCGCTGGAGCGCCTGGCGCTGACCGCCAGTGAAGAGCAGGCGCGGCTGGCAAGCGAGCGCGAAAGTATCCGCAATTCACTGCTGGCGGCGCTTTCTCATGACCTGCGCACGCCCCTCACCGTTCTGTTTGGGCAGTCCGAAATCCTGACGCTGGACCTGGCGGCTGAAGGGTCAAAACACGCGATACAGGCCAGCGAGATCCGCCAGCACGTGCTTAACACCACGCGCCTGGTGAATAATCTGCTTGATATGGCACGCATTCAGTCAGGCGGGTTTAACCTCAAAAAAGAGTGGCTTACGCTTGAAGAAGTGGTGGGCAGCGCCTTAAAGATGCTGGAGCCGGGCCTGGGTGGCCGCCACATTGCGCTGAATATGCCTGACCCGCTGACGCTCATCCACGTCGATGGACCGCTGTTTGAACGCGTGTTGATTAACCTGCTGGAAAATGCCGGTAAATACGCGGGCGCAAAGGCACACATTGGCGTGAATGCCTCGGTGGAAAATCAGGTGCTGCTGCTGGACGTCTGGGATACCGGTCCGGGCATTCCTGCCGGGCAGGAGCAGGCTATTTTTGAGAAGTTCGCGCGCGGAAACAAGGAGTCAGCCATTCCCGGCGTTGGGCTGGGGCTGGCGATTTGCCAGGCCATCATCGAGGTGCACGGTGGAACCATTTCGGCAGAAAACCGTCCGGAAGGCGGGGCGCGTTTTTGTGTTAAACTTCCACTCGATGCGCCACCAGAACTTGATGAATTACCAGAGGATTTGTGATTAACGTCCTGATTGTTGAAGATGAACTCGCCATTAGCCGATTTCTGCGCGCCGCGCTGGAAGGCGACGGCCTGCGCGTTCATGATGCGGGCACGCTTCAACGGGGGTTAATTGAGGCCGCCACGCGTAAGCCGGATCTGGTGATCCTCGATTTAGGGCTGCCGGACGGTGACGGTATCGATTTTATCCGCGAAGTTCGCCAGTGGAGTCAGATGCCGATTCTGGTGCTCTCGGCCCGAACCGAAGAGACGGATAAAATCGCCGCGCTGGACGCCGGGGCGGATGATTACCTGATCAAACCTTTTGGCATTGGCGAACTGCAGGCCCGGCTTCGCGTGGCCCTGCGCCGACACAGTGGAACAACGCCGTCCGACCCGGTGCATACTTTTGGTGACATTCGCGTCGACATTGCCGCGCGACGAATCGTGCGTGGAGAAGAAGAGATCCATCTCACGCCCATCGAGTTTCGTCTGCTCGCTGTGCTGCTCAACAACCACGGCAAAGTCCTCACCCAGCGCCAGCTGTTAAGCCAGGTCTGGGGCCCTAATGCCGTCGAGCATAGTCATTATTTACGCATTTATATGGGCCACCTTCGCCAGAAACTCGAAGTCGACCCCGCGCGTCCGCGCCATTTATTAACCGAAACCGGTATCGGTTATCGGTTTATGCTCTGAATAACTATTCACTTTAATTTTTATTAAATCTAAAAACATCGGTAAATATTAACTTCTTCTCGCTGTCTCGTTATTATCCCGCCCATTCTCATCGCCATTATACATTCCAAAAACAGACTATTAACATAACCCCCACAAAACAGCGTTTTGATCTGCAATATGCACTCCTGACGACTAATTATTTCCAAAATGATCGGTTAACGGTGATCTTCTTCACAGTTAATCATCCTTTCATGGATAAAATGACCATGCTTTCAATTACTGAAAGGAATTTAAGCATGGAAAACAATAATCGTTTAATGCCCCATATAAGGCGAACAACGCATATCATGATGTTTGCCCACCGCAACTGCTTTGACTTTCATCTCTTTAACGCCCGGTAGTCCTTCGACTTCTGGCGCATCCGCTCACGGGTTATCCTGAAAAACGTTACTTAACAGGTTGTTGCCTGTGGACACCTGCGCTTATTTATCTTGATCCAGACGTATCCGCAGCCGGGCGGCCTGGGTTTCATTTAACGAAAAGCAATTAACTGATTTTTTTATCAGCGACCTCCTTTTGCTTTTTTACCGGTGAATATCGATTTCTTTTTTTACGAGAAATCGAGGGACTCCTGTTGTCAAAATAAAGAGATAAAGATGAAAAGTTTAAAAATCGCCGCCAGCCGTAACTGCCCCGACTGTTTTACCACCCGCCGCGAAATAGTGGATATCCACGCGACCGACTATATTGACGTTGCCGCCGTTGTGCTGGCCGTCAGCGATATTGCCAAGGGTGCGATAGAAGAAATAGAAGCAACCGGATTTGGTATTCCTGTATTTATTGCCATCCAAAAAGAAGAGATTGTTCCTGCAGATTATTTGTCGCGTATTCAAGGCGTTTTTGAGGACTCCGGGACCAGCAGTGATTTTTACGGCCGCCAGTTGGAAGCGGCAGCCCTTAAGTATGAAACCCAGCTACGCCCGCCGTTCTTCCGCGCGCTGGTCGATTACGTTAAACAGGGCAACAGCGCGTTTGACTGCCCGGGGCATCAGGGAGGGCAGTTTTTCCGCCGCCATCCTGCCGGAAACCAGTTTGTCGATTTCTTTGGCGAAACGCTTTTCCGCTCGGACCTGTGCAACGCCGACGTGGCCATGGGGGATCTGCTGATTCACGAAGGCGCGCCCTGCATTGCCCAGCAGCATGCCGCAAAAGTCTTTAACGCCGATAAGACTTACTTCGTGCTGAACGGGACGTCATCGTCAAACAAAGTGGTACTTAACGCCCTGCTCACCCCCGGTGACCTTGTGTTGTTCGATCGTAATAACCATAAATCTAACCACCACGGCGCGCTGCTGCAGGCGGGCGCAACGCCGGTGTACCTGGAAACGGCGCGCAACCCGTACGGTTTCATCGGCGGCATCGACGCGCACTGCTTTGAGGAGGGCTATCTGCGCGAGCGGGTAGCAGAGGTAGCATCGGGCCGCGCGCGCGACGAACGCCCGTTCCGTCTGGCGGTGATCCAGCTGGGGACTTACGATGGCACCATCTATAACGCCCGTCAGGTGGTGGATAAGATTGGGCACCTGTGTGATTACATCCTGTTTGACTCTGCCTGGGTGGGCTACGAGCAGTTTATTCCGATGATGGCCGACTGCTCCCCGCTGCTGCTGGAGCTGAACGAAAACGATCCGGGTATTCTGGTTACGCAATCGGTGCATAAACAGCAGGCCGGCTTCTCGCAGACCTCGCAAATCCACAAGAAAGACAGCCACATCAAAGGCCAGCCGCGCTACGTCCCGCACAAGCGCCTCAACAACGCCTTTATGATGCACGCCTCCACCAGCCCGTTTTATCCGCTGTTTGCTGCCCTTGATATCAACGCCCGCATGCACGAGGGCCAGAGCGGTCGCAACATGTGGATGGACTGCGTGGTCACCGGTATTGAGGCGCGCAAGCTGATCCTGGAGAACTGCAGGTTTATCCGCCCATTCGTACCGGAGACGGTGGATGGCCGCGCGTGGGAAAGCTGGGATACCGCAGAGATAGCCACCGACCTGCGCTTCTTCCACTTCGTTCCCGGTGAACGCTGGCACGCCTTTGATGGCTACGCCGAGCATCAGTATTTTATCGATCCGTGCAAGCTGCTGCTGACCACGCCGGGCATCAACGCCCGCACCGGTGAGTATGAAGATTTCGGCGTGCCCGCCACCATCCTCGCCAACTTCCTGCGTGAAAACGGCATCGTGCCGGAAAAATGCGATCTCAACTCTATCCTGTTCCTGCTCACCCCTGCGGAGGATATGGGCAAACTGCAGCAGCTGGTCGCCCAGCTGGTGCGCTTCGAGAAACTGCTCCAGACGGATGCGCCGTTAAAAGAGGTGCTGCCATCCATCTGTAAACAGTATCCGGAACGCTACGCGGACTACACGCTGCGTCAGATTTGCCGGGAAATGCATGCGCTCTATGCCCGTAACAACGTGAAGCAGCTGCAAAAAGAGATGTTCCGCAAGTCCCACTTCCCGCGCGTGATGATGAGCCCACAGGAGGCGAACTACGCGTATCTGCGCGGCAACGTAGAACTGGTCTCACTGCGCGACGCAGAAGGCCGCATCGCAGCCGAGGGCGCGCTTCCTTACCCACCGGGAGTGCTCTGCGTTGTGCCTGGTGAAGTCTGGGGCGGTTCCGTGCTGCGCTACTTTGCCGCGCTTGAGGAAGGCATCAACCTGTTACCCGGCTTTGCCCCTGAGCTACAGGGCGTGTACGTCGAAGAGTGCGACGGTCGCAAACAGGTTCGCTGCTACGTGATCAAACAGCCTGCCGCTCAGCCTGCGCTGCTGAAAGGAGAAATGTTATGAGTAAGTCCAATAAGATGGGCGTGGTGCAGCTCACCATTCTCACCATGGTCAACATGATGGGTTCCGGAATTATCATGCTGCCCACCAAGCTTGCCGAAGTGGGGACCATCTCTATTATCTCCTGGCTGGTGACGGCGGTAGGCTCGATGGCGCTGGCGTGGGCCTTTGCCAAATGCGGGATGTTCAGCCGCAAGTCGGGCGGCATGGGCGGCTATGCCGAATACGCATTCGGTAAATCCGGAAACTTTATGGCGAACTACACCTACGGCGTATCGCTGCTGATCGCCAACGTTGCAATAGCCATCTCGGCGGTCGGCTACGGTACGGAACTGTTTGGCGCCACGCTCAGCCCGGTGCAAATCGGGCTGGCAACCATCGGCGTGCTGTGGATCTGCACCGTGGCAAACTTTGGCGGCGCGCGTATTACCGGGCAGCTCAGCAGCATCACCGTCTGGGGCGTGATTATTCCGGTTGTTGGCCTGTGCATCATCGGCTGGTTCTGGTTTAGTCCAACGCTGTACGCGAACTCCTGGAACCCGCACCACGTGCCGTTCTTTACCGCGGTTGGCTCCTCCATCGCCATGACGCTGTGGGCCTTCCTCGGTCTGGAATCCGCCTGCGCGAACGCGGAGGTGGTTGAGAACCCGGAAAAGAACGTGCCGATTGCGGTACTCGGCGGCACGCTGGGCGCGGCGGTTATCTACATTATCTCTACCAACGTGATTGCCGGGATTGTGCCCAACATGGATTTAGCCAACTCTACCGCACCCTTCGGGCTGGCGTTTGCGCAGATGTTTACGCCAGGAGTCGGGAAAGCAATCATGGGATTGATGGTGATGTCCTGCTGCGGCTCGCTGCTGGGCTGGCAGTTCACCATTGCTCAGGTGTTCAAATCCTCCGCTGACGAAGGCTATTTCCCGAAAATCTTCTCCCGCGTGAGTAAAGCAGATGCGCCGGTACAGGGCATGCTGGCGATTGTTATCTTCCAGAGCGGCCTGTCGCTGATGACAATCAGCCCGTCGCTGAACAGCCAGTTCAACGTGCTAGTCAACCTGGCGGTGGTCACGAACATCATTCCGTATATTCTGTCGATGGCGGCGCTGGTGATTATTCAGAAAGTCGCGAAGGTTGATCCGCGCAAGGCGCGCGCAGCCAATATCGTGGCGCTGATTGGGGCGATTTACAGCTTCTATGCGCTCTACTCGTCCGGGCAGGAAGCGATGCTGTATGGCGCGATGGTGACCTTTATGGGCTGGACGCTGTACGGTCTGGTATCGCCGCGGTTTGAGTTGAAGAATAAGCACGGTTAGGTAAAAGCAAAACGGCAACCCGAGGGTTGCCGTTTTTTATGTTTTCTCCCTCTCCCGGTGGGAGAGGGCCGGGGTGAGGGCATCAGCCCGCACCAGGACACTACTTACGCGTTTTTCAGCACTTCGCTGACGATCTCTACCGCTTCTTTTTCAATCTGCTGACGGTGCTCAGCGCCGAGGAAGCTTTCACAATAGATTTTATACGCATCTTCCGTACCGGATGGACGCGCGGCGAACCAGCCGTTTTCGGTCATCACCTTCAGACCGCCGATAGAGGCACCGTTACCCGGCGCCGCCGTCAGGCGCGCGGTGATCGGATCGCCCGCCAGGGTGCTGGCGCTAACCATTTCCGGAGAGAGTTTGGACAGGGCCGCCTTCTGCGCAGAGGTCGCACCGGCCTGAATACGGTTGTAGCTCGGCGCACCAAAGCGTTCCGCCAGCTCGTTGTAGTGCTGCTGCGGGTTTTTACCGGTGACCGCGGTGATTTCCGCCGCCAGCAGGCACATGATGATACCGTCTTTATCGGTTGACCACGGCGTGCCGTCGAAGCGCAGGAAGGACGCGCCCGCGCTCTCTTCACCGCCGAAGCCAAAGCTGCCGTCGTGCAGGCCGTCAACGAACCACTTGAAGCCCACCGGCACTTCCACCAGCTTGCGGCCCAGCGCGTCGACCACGCGGTCGATCATCGCGGAGGAAACCAGGGTTTTACCCACGGCAACCTCTTTGCCCCACTGCGGACGGTGCTGGAACAGGTAGTTAATGGCGACGGCCAGGTAATGGTTCGGGTTCATCAGCCCTGCCGGGGTGACGATACCGTGGCGGTCGTAATCCGGGTCGTTAGCAAATGCCAGATCGAATTTGTCGCGCAGCGCCAGCAGGCCCGCCATTGCGCACTCGGAGGAGCAGTCCATGCGGATCGCGCCGTCTTTATCCAGGTGCATAAAGCGGAAGGTCTGATCGACGTGATCGTTCACGATGGTCAGATCCAGCTTGTAATGTTCGGCGATGCGCTTCCAGTACTCAATACCGGAGCCGCCCAGCGGATCCACGCCCAGCTTCAGGCCGGCTTTCTGGATAGCCGCCATATCGACGATATCCGCCAGCCCTTCCACGAACGGCTGAACCAGGTCCTGCTCTTTCACGTGGCCGGACGCCATGGCGGCATCCAGAGAGATGCGCTTAACGCCTTTCAGATCGTCAGCCAGCAGTGCGTTGGCACGATCTTCCACCACTTTAGTGACGTTGGTGTCTGCCGGACCACCGTTAGGCGGGTTGTATTTGATCCCACCGTCATCCGGCGGGTTGTGGGATGGCGTGATAACGATACCGTCAGCCAGCGCGCCACCTTTTTTGTTGTGCACCAGGATGGCGTTAGAGACCGCAGGCGTTGGCGTGAAACCGTTGTTCTCCTGAACAATCACATCAACGCCGTTCGCCGCCAGCACTTCCAGCACGGAGATGAACGCCGGTTCAGACAGAGCATGGGTATCTTTCCCCACGTAGCACGGACCGGTGACGCCATTTTTGGCGCGCTCTTCCGCGATGGCCTGGGCAATGGCCAGAATGTGCGGCTCGTTAAAGCTATGGCGCGCCGCGCTGCCGCGGTGACCGGATGTACCAAACTTCACTGCGTGTTCTGCGTTGCCCACGGCCGGCTTCAGTACGTAATACTGTGCGGTCAGTTGAGCGACGTTAATCAAATCGCTTTGTTGTGCAGGTTGGCCTGCACGGCTGTGATTTGCCATTGCCTGGTCCTTCTGATGCAAGGGTTAAATTGTACCGCAAACCTTCTCAATCAATTCCGCCGGGAACTGCATGGACTGCATGATATGTTCAACCATGCTGCACTTGCGGCCCGTATTGGTATTGGTGATGACCCAGTACGGTGTGCCCGGGACGTGTTTGGGTTTGGTTTGATTGCCATTTTGCAGCAGCGTCTGCTCATCGCCCGCGAAATAAACGCGTGTGCGACCATGCAGCGACTCGGTCGCTTCAGCAAACGCGTTGTTATCGAGTGAATAAAGTGTAGACAGCACCAGCATAAAGCGGTTAACCGCCTTTTTCTGCTCTGCGTATTCGTCAGAGAGCAGCAGTTCACGCACCGCGCGCACTTTATCTTTTACAGGCGTCACGGCAGGTTTTGCTTGTGCAACAACGCTCGGCTGAGACGCGACATCTTTTGTGGCTGGGGTAGCAGGCTGTGAAGCGGCGGAAATTTTAAGCATACGCCGTAAAATGTCGGACGCGCTCTCCCCGATATGCCGCGTTTGGCTGGCAATAAACTGATAGAGTTCGTCATCAACTTCGATTGTTTTCATCTTAATCCAGTGCGATATCTTATCTGAATACAAGTCGTTGGGATTATAGGGTCAAATCCCAACAGCGGATAGCGTCAAACCCGGTTGGCGGCAAAAGTCAGATTAAACTGGATCCTTGCAGCCGGGCGGCAGAATGGTCAACATGATACCCTAACCTGACATACGTAAAAAAAGAACTTTGCCATGAAATTGAATACCCGAGCGCAAACTGCACAATCGCTGAACAATAATTCTCCCATCGTATTGGTTCACGGGCTTTTTGGCAGCCTGGATAACCTGGGCGTGCTGGCGCGCGATTTGGTTATCGATCACGATATTTTGCAGGTCGATATGCGAAATCACGGCCTTTCCGGGCGCTCGGAGGAGATGACTTACGCGACGATGGCTCAGGATCTGCTGGATACGCTGGACGCTAACGGCCTGCAGACGGTGACACTCATCGGGCATTCAATGGGTGGCAAAGCGGTAATGGCCCTGACGGCGCTGGCGCCGGAACGTATCAACGGCCTGGTGGTCATTGACGTTGCGCCCGTGGATTACGACGTGCGTCGCCACGATGAGATTTTTGCTGCCATCAATGCGGTAACTGAAGCGGGGGTCTCTACCCGCCAGCAGGCTGCCGCTGTGATGCGTGAGCATCTGGATGAGGAAGGGGTTGTGCAGTTCCTGCTGAAATCCTTCGTCGACGGAGAGTGGCGCTTTAACGTGCCGGTCCTGTGGGATCAGTATTCTCATATTGTGGGCTGGGAAGCTGTTCCCGCCTGGCCGCACCCTACCCTCTTTATTCGTGGCGGAAACTCCCCTTACGTTACCGACGCTTATCGCGACACGCTGCTGGCGCAATTCCCGCAGGCTCGAGCCCATGTCATCGCAGGTGCCGGACACTGGGTTCACGCGGAAAAACCGGATGCTGTTCTGCGCGCTATCCGTCGCTATCTCACTGATACTGCGAATTGATTAAAAAGACAGCGACTGGACGGCGATGGGCTTCCAGTCGTTGGCGCGCCGTTTTCGCTGATGTATGATGGCGCGCTTATCGCCCGGGCTTTAGCAGGGCGGCGTGTTTCCCCCGAAGTCTCAGAATTATGGCCAAAGAACAAACGGACCGTACGACACTAGATCTGTTCGCGAATGAGCGTCGCCCGGGAAGACCCAAGACGAATCCGCTTTCACGCGACGAACAGCTGCGTATCAATAAACGCAACCAGCTTAAACGCGATAAAACTCGTGGGCTTAAGCGTGTCGAACTGAAGCTGAACGCCGATGCTGTCGATGCACTAAATGAGCTGGCCGAGGCGCGCAACATCAGCCGCAGCGAACTGATCGAAGAGATGCTGATCGCTCAACTCGAGGCTTTGCGCAGCAAGGCATAAGTCTGAAAATCCCCTTTATTACCCTTTTCATGTAGCACAGAGTGCAGTCCTGCGTGATAGCTGTTTCCGCAGGGTTGTCTGTTCTGCTATTATTGCCCTTATCCGTGGACAAATTGCGCCACCATACCATTAAGTTTCAAGAGGTTATTTTACTCATGGCAATCATCGGCATTTTCTTCGGCAGTGATACCGGCAATACCGAAAATATCGCAAAAAACATTCAAAAACAGCTCGGTAAAGACGTTGCCGATGTGCACGACATCGCCAAGAGCAGTAAAGAAGACCTCGAAGGCTATGACATCCTGCTGCTGGGTATCCCAACCTGGTACTACGGTGAAGCCCAGTGTGACTGGGACGATTTCTTCCCGACGCTGGAAGAGGTGGATTTCAACGGCAAGCTGGTTGCGCTGTTTGGCTGTGGCGATCAGGAAGACTACGCAGAATACTTCTGTGACGCACTGGGCACCATCCGCGACATCATCGAGCCACGCGGTGCTGCCATCGTGGGCCACTGGCCAACGGCGGGTTATCACTTTGAAGCATCCAAAGGCCTGGCGGATGACGATCACTTCGTGGGCCTGGCTATCGATGAAGATCGTCAGCCGGAACTCACCGCTGAGCGCGTTGAAAAATGGGTCAAGCAGGTTCGCGAAGAGCTGAACCTGGACGACATTCTGAACGCCTGATGGCCCTGCGGCGCAGCCTTGGTTGCGCCCGTTTTCCAGGTAAAACCGATTAAATTAATTGCTACAAACTTTTAACTTTTTCGCTCAGACCTGTACAATATCCCCCTGGTAAAAAGTGGGTGCCATCGAACAAGTTTGTTGGTGATACCACGTTTTTATAAGCATACTTTGCTTGAGACTTGCAGTTTTCATTTAGCCATGGCAGTTCTATAATGAGACGCATTATCCCAAGTGCATTTTCTGTCACTTCTTCATTAGAAGTGAATCGTTTAGCAACAGGACAGATTCCGCATGACTGACAACAATACCGCATTAAAGAAGGCTGGCCTGAAAGTAACGCTTCCTCGGTTAAAAATCCTTGAAGTGCTTCAGGGACCAGACAATCACCATGTCAGTGCGGAAGACCTTTATAAGCGTCTTATCGACATGGGCGAAGAGATTGGGCTGGCAACCGTGTATCGCGTGCTGAACCAGTTCGATGACGCGGGCATTGTGACCCGTCATAATTTCGAAGGCGGTAAGTCTGTTTTCGAACTGACCCAGCAGCATCACCACGATCACCTGATCTGCCTCGACTGTGGCAAGGTCATTGAATTTAGCGATGATTCCATCGAATCACGCCAGCGTGAAATCGCTGCCCGTCACGGCATCCGCCTGACCAATCACAGCCTGTACCTGTATGGTCACTGCGCTGAAGGCGACTGCCGCGAAAACGACCACGCGCACGACGCGAAATAAGTTCGTGTTTATACTCTGAGCCAGCCATTAGGTTGGCTTTTTTTTGCGTTAAAAAGCCCGGTGGCGCTGCGCCACCGGGCATGATAACAGCGAATTAATGACTGTTATTGCTTCGAATTTCTTGCCAAATCTGGTCGCAGCGCTTCGCCACTTCCTGATCGTTACCGGTTTTACGCGCCTGAATGCAGGCCTGGTAATCCATCACGCGGACGTTTTCCTGCGTCGCGAACTGCTCGTGCGCTTTCTCTTTCTTCAGCACGTTAAGCACGCTCTGACAGGCCTCGATTTTCTCCGGCGAACCTTCCGCAGTATTGATGCAGGCGCTATACGCCTCCTTCAGACGGGTGTCCTCTTTCGGCGCCTGTGTCTGAGCACACGCCACCAGCCCTGATGCCACCAACGCGACGATTACAATTTTTTTCATCATGTGCAGTCTCCATACCGGCGGGACTCAGCCCGCCGGTGCGTTTATCAGAAGATGGTGAATGGTGCGATAACCATGAATTTCACGTCACGTTCATCCTGGAAGATGTTGCCGTAACCGCCCGCATAGCTCGGAATGTCAGAGTGGTTGTCATACTGCGTGAAGTGCAGTTTAAACATCGTGCCTTTCGCGCGCCCATCCTGCAGGGTGTAGATCGCATCCAGGCTGTAAGAGGACTCTTTCAGACGGTAGTTTGGATCGTAGTATGCGTCCGGAGTAGCCATATCAGCAGGCTTCGCGTCCCAGGCATAAGCGTAAGATGCCCCCACCGCCCAGCCAGGCAGGTTCCAGTTCTTGAGGTCGTACATCGCGCCGAAGAAGAGCGCTTTTTCGCCGTCGGCGTTGAAGTCAGAGCGGTTATCCCACCAGATATCCAGACGACCGTTGGACGATGCATAGGTTGGCGTCATACGCTGCAGGAAGTAACCCTGCTGCCCTTCCGCCTTCACCCATGTCCCTTCAAGACGCAGATCAACCTGGCCCACTTTGTAGCCGAAGGTCAACGCCTGCAGCCATGCGGTGCCGTCATAGATATCGTTGACGGTGCCATTGCTCGCTTTATCACGGGTACCGTAGAACTGATAGCTGGTGCTCAGCGGGCTGCCCGCAACGTCAAATTTGTAGCTGGCTTTTGCAAAGTACTGGTCAATATATCCTTCCGCCTGACCAAAAGCGGCTTCAAGCACCAGGTCGTTTTTAAAGTCATACTTCGCGCCCAGAGAGTGGAGATAGTCCACTTTGGTTTTTTTATCGTTCTGGTAAAACTTGTCCATCTCGATGTGCCACGGCGCTTTATACTCGTTGGTCCACATGTAGGAGAAGCTCAACGCGCCCGCATCGCCGTAGTCAAAGTTGGCCCCGGCTTCGGCCCCCTGATAGGTGCCCGGCATAAAGCTCCAGTGCGGTGCTAACAGCGTTTGACCGGTTGGCTGAATATAACCACCGCGCGCCCATACCGGGCCGTATTTGAATTTCGCTGCTGCCTTATACAGGCTGACGCCGCTTTTATCGCCGGACCAGTCTTCTTTATAGGCTTTATTACTGGAGGAGAAGGCGATTTCGTTCGGGTGACCACTGTCGCCGTTTTCCGCCATTTCAATGGCCGTGAAGGCGGCAATATCCAGACCGAACATATCTGCAGCATAGCCCGACTGGAAATCGAGGTTGGCGTTCCAGGTTGAGTGAGCAAGGTTGGTTTTATATTTGTTTTCGGTGACGTCTTTACGGTCGCGTTGACGCTGCCAGTAATAAATACCGCCCGTGAGGGTAGAATCATCGATGAAACCTTCGGCCTTAGCTTCTGGGGTAATCACCAGGCTCGACATTGCTGTCACACCGGCGATAGCCAGCGCCAGCGCACTACGTTTGCCACTGAACGTACGCATAGATTATTCCTCTTTGACGAATTAAAACGCCTAAAACGGCGAAAATATAAAAGACCTGATGGTCAGGGGTAGTCAGAAGTACCCTCGAATTAACTACCGCCTTTAGGTTATTTTTCGCGACGCGAATTATCAATGCTTTTTAATAAGCAAAAGTCAGGATTATGACGAAGTGCACATAATTAGTAGTGCTTTGTAACATTTACGGGGAGACGAGGAATGGCGGGATATAGCGAGAAATTTCAGGGCGTAAAGGCAGACTGCTCCGTATGTTTTTTAGTCATCTACATTTCCGTAAAAATAGAAACTTTATTTAAAAAAATAAGTAGCACCTCATTGACCTAATTTCCCGACAGAGAATATTTCCTCAGCCCGTTAATAGCATGATCGTTAAATAAAAAAACGCCGCATATAGCGGCGTTTGTCTCTCATTGACCAAAGCAGCGATATTATTCGCCGATCTTAGCCCAGGTATCACGCAGACCGACGGTACGGTTAAATACCGGCTTTTCAGCGGTGCTGTAGCGGCTGTCCAGGCAGAAGTACCCTTCGCGTTCGAACTGGAACGCTTTACCGGCTTCAGCGGCTTTCAGAGACGGCTCGGCATAACCCTGCTTGATAATCAGCGACTCGGTATTGATAACCGAGAGGAAGTCTTCCGCTGCGCCCGGGTTAGGCACGCTGAACAGACGGTCGTACAGGCGGATTTCCACCGGCAGCGCATGCGTCGCGCTCACCCAGTGAATAACGCCCTTCACTTTACGTCCGTCAGCAGGATCTTTGCTCAGGGTTTCTGCATCGTAAGAACAGAAGATGGTGGCGATATTCCCTTCTGCATCTTTCTCTACGCGCTCGGCTTTGATCACGTACGCGTTACGCAGACGAACTTCTTTGCCCAGCACCAGACGCTTGTACTGCTTGTTCGCTTCTTCGCGGAAGTCAGCACGATCGATCCAGATCTCGCCGCTGAACGGCACGTCGCGGGTACCCATCTCCGGCTTGCTCGGATGGTTAGGCATTGCCACCAGCTCGCTCTCGCCCTGCGGGTAGTTTTCGATAACCAGCTTAACCGGGTCGATCACCGCCATCGCGCGCGGGGCATTTTCGTTCAGGTCTTCACGGATGCAGGACTCCAGAGAAGCGATCTCAATGGTGTTGTCCTGTTTGGTGACGCCGATGCGTTTGCAGAACTCGCGAATTGACGCAGAGGTATAGCCACGACGGCGCAGGCCGGAGATGGTCGGCATACGCGGGTCATCCCAGCCTTCAACGTGCTTGTCGGTGACGAGCAGGTTCAGCTTACGCTTGGACATCACGGTGTATTCCAGGTTCAGACGAGAGAACTCGTACTGGCGCGGATGCACAGGGATAGTGATGTTATCCAGCACCCAGTCGTACAGACGGCGGTTGTCCTGGAACTCCAGCGTACAGAGTGAATGCGTGATGCCTTCCAGCGCATCGCTGATGCAGTGGGTGAAGTCGTACATCGGGTAGATGCACCACTTGTTGCCGGTCTGGTGGTGTTCCGCAAACTTAATGCGGTACAGCACCGGATCGCGCATCACGATGAACGGGGACGCCATGTCAATTTTGGCACGCAGGCACGCTTTGCCTTCTTCGAAGCCGCCGGCACGCATTTTTTCAAACAGCGCCAGGTTCTCTTCTACGCTGCGATCGCGGTACGGGCTGTTTTTGCCCGGCGCGGTCAGGGAACCACGGTATTCGCGAATCTCGTCGGCAGACAGTTCGTCCACATACGCCAGACCTTTGTTGATAAGCTCTACAGCGTAGGCATACAGCTGATCGAAATAGTCAGAGGAGTAGCAGATATCGCCAGACCAGCTGAAGCCCAGCCACTGCACGTCGTTCTTGATGGACTCAACGTATTCGATGTCTTCTTTTACTGGGTTGGTGTCATCGAAACGCAGGTTGCACTGACCCTGATAGTCTTGCGCAATACCAAAGTTCAGGCAGATAGATTTCGCATGCCCAATATGCAGGTAGCCGTTCGGCTCCGGCGGGAAGCGGGTATGAACTGTGGTGTGCTTACCACTGGCCAGATCTTCATCGATGATCTGACGAATAAAGTTACTCGGGCGGGCTTCTGCCTCACTCATCGTGGATTCCTCAAAGCGTAAACAACGTATAACGGCATATGATCTTATAAGCCGGACGTAGTGACAACCCTTAAAACGTCTCTTGAGAAAATAATGGGGGCGGTTGCTGCAAAAAAAAGCGGCGGAGGATATCCCCCGCCGCTTAAGGCATGACTCTACTCAGGAGCGATTACTTGCCTTTAATCTCATACAGTGGCGTTTCGCCCGCAACAACCTGACCTTTCGCCTGGATAACCAGGCCGCTGAAGTCGTCGATGTTGCTGCACACGACCGGGCTAATCATCGAGCGCGCGTTGGCGTTCAGGAAGTCCAGATCCATTTCCAGAATCGGCTGGCCTGCGACCACTTCGGCACCCTCTTCTACCAGGCGAGTAAAGCCCTGACCGTTCAGCGCAACGGTATCGATACCCATATGGACAACGATCTCCGCGCCTTTTTCGGTTTCGAGGCAGAACGCGTGGTTGGTGTTGAAGATTTTCACGATGGTACCGGCAGCAGGAGACACAACGGTTTTGTCCGTTGGCTTCACGGCCACGCCGTCACCCACCGCTTTACTGGCGAAGGCTTCGTCAGGCACCTGCTCAATGGCAACCACGTCACCGGTGACCGGGGATACCAGCGCGGCGATGGTCATGGCATTTGGCACAGCCTGTGGCCTGGCGGCGGCAGGTGCAGCAGCAGGGGCAGCTGACGCTTCTGCTGCGGCTACCGGACCGGTAGTTTTCATGGCGTTAGCAATTTTCTCCGCCACGAAGCCGACGATAATCTGCACGCTGGTTTTGTTCAGGCGGATAACGCCGGAGGCACCCAGGCGTTTTGCCAGCGCTTCGTTTACCAGTGAAGAGTCTTTCACGTTCAGACGCAGACGAGTGATACAGGCGTCGATACCGGTCAGGTTGTCAGAACCGCCCACGGCAGCGATGTACTGACGCGCCAGACCTGCAACGTCCTGCTCTTTGTCTGCGCTCACGTTCACGTCCTGACCATCCGCTTCGCTACCGGCAACTGCCAGCTCACGGCCCGGGGTCATCAGGTTGAATTTAGTGATGGTGAAGCGGAATACCACGTAGTAGATAGCGAAGAACACCAGACCTTGCGGGATCAGCATCCACCAGTGGGTCGCCAGCGGGTTACGGGACGACAGCACCATATCCACCAGACCGGCACTGAAGCCGAAGCCGGCAATCCACTGCATGCTTGCAGCGATGAACACGGAGATACCGGTCAGCACGGCGTGGATCACATACAGAACCGGGGCAACGAACATGAAGGAGAATTCCAGCGGCTCGGTGATACCGGTAAAGAAGGCGGCAAATGCACCCGCCATCATGATACCCAGCACCTTCGCTTTGTTTTCAGGACGCGCGCAGTGGTAGATAGCCAGCGCTGCACCCGGCAGGCCGAACATCATGATTGGGAAGAAGCCCGCCTGGTAACGACCGGTGATACCCACAACCGCTTTACCCGCTTCGATGGACTGTGCGCCACCCAGGAAGTTAGGAATATCGTTGATACCGGCAACGTCGAACCAGAACACGGAGTTCAGCGCGTGGTGCAGACCCACCGGGATCAGCAGACGGTTGAAGAACGCATAGACGCCCGCACCGACAGAGCCCAGCTTCTGGATGTGTTCACCGAAGTTCACCAGACCGTCGAAGATCACCGGCCAGATGTACATCAGGATGAACGCAACGAGGATCATCACGAAGGAGGTGAGGATTGGCACCAGACGACGGCCGCTGAAGAACGACAGCGCTTTCGGCAGCTCAACGCTGCTGAAGCGGTTGTACAGTTCCGCAGAGATGATACCGACGAGAATACCCACGAACTGGTTGCTGATCTTACCGAACGCGGCAGGAACCTGGTCCGCCGGGATCTTCTGGATCATGGAAACCGCAGCCGGCGAGCAGAGCGTGGTCAGCACCAGGAAGCCCACGAAGCCGGTCAGCGCCGCAGCGCCGTCTTTATCTTTGGACATACCGTAAGCCACACCAATGGCAAACAGCACGGACATGTTGTCGATGATGGCGGAACCAGACTTAATGAAGAACGCCGCTAACGCGTTGTCCCCACCCCAGCCTACTGGGTCAATCCAGTAACCGACACCCATTAATATCGCTGCCGCTGGCAGCGTGGCGACCGGCACCATAAGTGCGCGACCAACCTTCTGTAAATAACCTAGAATACTCACTTTCTTCCCCCTATGAGACCCCGTTAAGGCACGTTCTCAGCTGTGTTTTTTATTGTGTCACTAACTATAAATACAGTTGATGATTCACTGGCATTGTGAGTGTGTGGAAAATTAATTCGTATCGCAAATTAAACACCCATTTTTTGTGATTTTTGTCACCAAATATCGTAATCACCCCTCCCTTTCACTGGCTAACAGCGAAAACTTATTTTATCATTCAAAAAATCAAGACGGATTGATCCGGCCTGAAAGGTTCCAGGTTACGCTTAAGTATCAGGCTGCACTAATCATCCGCCCACTTTTTTACTTTAACTTTAGAGGTGAACAATGAGACTGATTCCCCTGGCAACAGCTGAACAAGTCGGTAAATGGGCTGCACGTCATATCGTTAACCGCATCAACGCGTTCAAACCTACCGCCGATCGTCCTTTCGTTCTCGGCCTTCCAACCGGCGGCACCCCGCTGACCGCATATAAAGCTCTGGTTGAAATGCACAAAGCGGGCCAGGTTAGCTTCAAGCATGTTGTGACGTTCAACATGGACGAATATGTTGGCCTGCCAAAGGAACACCCGGAAAGCTACCATAGCTTCATGCACCGTAATTTCTTTGATCACGTTGATATTCCAGCTGAAAACATTAACCTGCTGAATGGTAACGCGCCTGATATTGACGCAGAATGCCGTCAGTACGAAGAAAAAATCCGTTCCTACGGTAAAATCCACCTGTTTATGGGCGGCGTGGGCAACGATGGTCATATCGCGTTTAACGAACCAGCATCTTCCCTGGCTTCCCGTACCCGTATTAAAACGCTGACCCATGACACCCGCGTGGCAAACTCCCGCTTCTTTGACGGTGACGTGAACCAGGTGCCAAAATACGCGCTGACCGTGGGCGTAGGCACCCTGCTGGATGCCGAAGAAGTGATGATTCTGGTGCTGGGCGGCGTGAAGGCGCAGGCGCTCCAGGCAGCCGTTGAAGGCAACGTTAACCACATGTGGACCATCAGCTGCCTGCAGCTGCATCCAAAAGCCGTCGTCGTGTGTGACGAACCGTCCACGATGGAGCTAAAAGTGAAAACGCTGAAATACTTTAACGAGTTAGAAGCAGAGAACATCAAAGGTCTGTAATTGAATAACCGTCTCTGTCTGCAGGGGCGGTCGCTTTTTTAAACCGGGGGTCGTTATGTACGCTTTAACCCACGGTCGGATTTATACCGGCCATGAAATTCTGGATGACCACGCGATTGTTATCGCGAATGGCCTGATTGAACGTGTTTGCCCGCTGGCCGAGCTGCCGCCGGAGATAGAACAGCGCTCACTCAATGGAGCAATAATCTCCCCCGGTTTCATCGACGTGCAGCTTAACGGCTGCGGCGGCGTGCAGTTTAACGACACCGCAGAGGCGGTGACGGTTGAAACGCTGGAAATCATGCAGAAAGCCAACGAGAAGTCGGGCTGCACCAGCTATCTGCCAACGCTTATCACCAGCAGCGATGACCTGATGAAGCAGGGTATCCGCGTGATGCGTGAATACCTGGCGAAATATCCAAACCAGGCACTCGGCCTGCACCTTGAAGGTCCGTGGCTGAACATGGTCAAGAAAGGCACGCATAACCCGGACTACGTGCGTAAACCGGACGCCGAGCTGGTTGACTACATGTGTGCCAACGCCGATGTCATCACCAAAGTGACGCTGGCCCCTGAAATGACCGGTTCTGACGTCATCAGCAAGCTGGCTGCCGCCGGGATTGTGGTGTCAGCAGGTCACTCAAACGCCACGCTGAAGGAAGCCAAAGCGGGCTTCCGCGCAGGGATCACCTTTGCGACCCACCTCTATAACGCCATGCCGTATATTACCGGCCGCGAACCGGGTCTTGTCGGGGCGATTCTGGATGAGCCCGACGTTTACTGCGGCATTATCGCCGACGGCCTGCACGTTGATTACACCAACATTCGCAACGCCAAGCGCCTGAAGGGTGACAAGCTGTGTCTGGTGACAGATGCCACAGCGCCAGCAGGGGCAAATATTGAGCAGTTCATTTTTGCTGGTAAAACAATATACTACCGCAATGGACTCTGTGTGGATGAGAACGGTACGCTGAGCGGTTCTGCCCTGACCATGATTGAAGGGGTGCGTAACCTGGTCGAGCACTGCGGTATTGCGCTTGATGAAGTGCTGCGTATGGCAACGCTTTATCCGGCTCGCGCAATGGGCGTGGATAAACAACTCGGTGGCATTGCACCGGGGATGGTTGCAAACCTGACGGCGTTCACACACGATTATAAAATTATTAAGACCATCGTTAATGGTAACGAGGTCGTCACTGAGTAAGTAAAAGTATGACACCAGGCGGACAAGCTCAAATCGGTAATGTCGATCTCGTTAAACAACTTAACAGCGCGGCAGTTTATCGCCTGATTGACTCACACGGGCCAATCTCACGCATTCAGATAGCCGAACAAAGCCAGCTTGCTCCCGCCAGCGTGACAAAAATTACGCGCCAGCTTATTGAGCGCGGCCTGATCAAAGAAGTCGATCAGCAGGCCTCCACCGGAGGCCGCCGCGCCATCTCCATCGTGACCGAAACCCGCAATTTTCAGGCCATTGGCGTTCGTCTTGGTCGTCATGACACCACGCTTACGCTCTACGATCTGAGCAGCAAAGCCATCGCCGAAGAGCACTATCCCCTGCCGGAGCGCACCCAGGAGACGCTGGAACACGCGCTGCTGAACACCATCGCCCAGTTTATTGAGCACTGTCAGCGCAAAATCCGCGAGCTTATTGCCATCTCCGTGATTTTACCCGGCCTTGTCGACCCGGAAAGCGGCGTCATTCGCTATATGCCGCACATTCAGGTTGAGAACTGGGGGCTGGTCGACGCGCTGGAAAAGCGCTTTAAGGTCACCTGCTTTGTGGGTCACGATATTCGCTCTCTGGCGCTGGCAGAGCACTACTTTGGTGCGAGCCAGGACTGCGAAGACTCTATTCTGGTGCGCGTTCACCGCGGTACGGGCGCAGGTATTATCTCCAACGGCCGCATTTTCATCGGCCGCAACGGCAACGTAGGCGAGATCGGCCACATTCAGGTGGACCCGCTCGGCGAACGCTGCCACTGCGGCAACTTCGGCTGCCTTGAAACGGTTGCTGCCAACGCCGCTATCGAACATCGAGTTCGTCATCTGCTGGAGCAGGGCTATCAAAGCCGCGTGGCGCTGGATGACTGTAAGATCGGCGCCATCTGCAAAGCCGCCAACAAGGGCGATGCGCTGGCCTGCGAAGTGATCGAGCAGGTTGGGCGCCATCTGGGTAAAACCATCGCCATTGCCATCAACCTGTTTAACCCGCAAAAAGTGGTGATCGCAGGCGAGATCGTCGAAGCGGAAAAAGTGTTACTGCCCGCCATCGAGGGCTGCATTAATACTCAGGCGCTGAAGGCGTTTCGTCAGAACTTACCGGTGGTGCGCTCAACGCTGGATCATCGCTCGGCGATTGGTGCTTTTGCCCTGGTAAAACGCGCCATGCTCAATGGGATCCTCCTCCAGCATTTGCTGGAATCCTGATCGGACCTTATAGTAACGCCTTCTTTTTATGATGTCGGGAAGTCCATGACCATTAAGAATGTAATTTGTGATATCGACGGCGTGCTGATGCACGACAACGTTGCCGTGCCGGGTGCTGCGGAGTTTCTTTACCGCATCATCGACAAAGGAATGCCACTGGTTCTTCTCACGAACTACCCTTCCCAAACCGGTCAGGATTTGGCGAACCGTTTCGCTACCGCGGGCGTTAACGTACCGGACAGCGTGTTTTATACCTCCGCGATGGCGACGGCTGATTTCCTGAAGCGTCAGGAGGGGAAAAAGGCCTACGTGGTCGGTGAAGGTGCGCTAATCCACGAGCTGTATAAAGCGGGCTTTACCATAACCGACGTGAACCCGGACTTTGTGATCGTCGGCGAGACGCGCTCCTTTAACTGGGAGATGATGCATAAAGCAGCATACTTTGTTGCCAACGGCGCGCGTTTCATCGCCACCAACCCGGACACGCACGGCCGCGGTTTTTATCCGGCCTGCGGCGCGCTGTGCGCCGGCATCGAAAAAATTTCCGGTCGTAAGCCGTTTGTCGTCGGTAAACCGAGCCCGTGGATCATCCGCGCCGCGCTGAATAAGATGCAGGCCCACTCCGAAGAAACCGTCATTGTCGGCGATAACCTGCGCACCGATATTCTGGCGGGCTTCCAGGCGGGGCTTGAAACCATTCTCGTGCTCTCCGGCGTCTCTCAGCTTGATGATATCGACGCCATGCCGTTCCGTCCGAGCTGGATTTATCCCTCCGTCGAGGAAATCGACGTTATCTGATCCAGAACCACGCCTCCGGGCGTGGTTTTTCATTATCAGCCCCGCAAAACGCAACGACATCTAACAGAAGGCGTTATCCACTGCATAATCATCAATAAAAATGCTTTCTCCATACGCTTTTTTCAACATTCATCAATCACTGTTGCACTATTTGCGTTTTCTCCGGCAAAACGCTTGCGCGCCCTCACCCTTTGCGGCATTTTCATAAGCAAGCAACATTACAAAGCAACAGGGTTAACGGAGAAGGTTATGTGTTCAATTTTTGGCGTACTGGATATTAAAACTGACGCGGTCGAACTGCGTAAAAAGGCACTCGAACTGTCGCGCCTGATGCGCCATCGTGGCCCGGACTGGTCAGGCGTTTACGCCAGCGATAAAGCGATTCTGGCCCACGAACGTCTGTCGATTGTTGACGTCAACGCCGGAGCACAGCCGCTGTATAACGAGAAAAAAACGCACGCGCTGGCTGTGAACGGTGAAATCTACAACCATCAGGCGCTGCGCGCAGAGTATGGCGATCGCTACGCGTTTCAGACCGGCTCTGACTGCGAAGTGATCCTGGCGCTGTATCAGGAGAAAGGCCCAGAGTTCCTGGACGACCTGCAGGGCATGTTTGCCTTCGCCCTGTACGACAGCGAAAAAGATGCTTACCTGATTGGCCGCGACCACATCGGCATTATCCCGCTGTACATGGGCCACGATGAGCACGGTAACTTCTACGTGGCGTCTGAAATGAAGGCCCTGGTCCCGGTGTGTCGCACCATTAAAGAGTTCCCGGCGGGCAGCTACCTGTGGAGCAAAGACGGTGAGATCCGCCAGTACTACCAGCGCGACTGGTTCGACTACGACGCGGTAAAAGACAACGTGACTGACAAAGCCGAGCTGCGTCAGGCGCTGGAAGACGCCGTGAAAAGCCACCTGATGTCAGACGTGCCGTACGGCGTGCTGCTTTCCGGCGGGCTGGACTCCTCCGTGATCTCCGCGATCACCAAGAAGTTCGCCGCGCGCCGCGTAGAAGATCAGGAACGCTCTGAGGCCTGGTGGCCGCAGCTGCACTCCTTTGCCGTTGGCCTGGAGGGTGCGCCTGACCTGAAAGCCGCGCAGGAAGTGGCAAACCATCTCGGCACCGTGCACCACGAGATTCACTTCACCGTGCAGGAAGGTCTGGATGCGATCCGCGATGTGATCTATCACATTGAAACCTATGACGTGACCACCATCCGCGCCTCTACGCCGATGTACCTGATGTCGCGTAAGATCAAGGCGATGGGCATCAAGATGGTGCTGTCCGGTGAAGGTTCTGACGAAGTATTTGGCGGCTACCTGTACTTCCATAAGGCGCCAAATGCTAAAGAGCTGCACGAAGAAACCGTGCGTAAGCTGCAGGCGCTGCACATGTTTGACTGTGCGCGTGCCAACAAAGCGATGTCCGCCTGGGGCGTGGAAGCGCGCGTGCCGTTCCTGGACAAGGCCTTCCTTGACGTGGCGATGCGCATTAACCCGCAGGATAAAATGTGCGGCAACGGCAAAATGGAAAAACATATTCTGCGCGAATGTTTTGAATCCTACCTGCCGGCGAGCGTTGCCTGGCGTCAGAAAGAGCAGTTCTCCGATGGCGTAGGTTACAGCTGGATCGACACCCTGAAAGAGGTGGCCGCAAAACAGGTTTCTGACCAACAGCTGGAAACCGCGAGCTTCCGCTTCCCGTACAACACGCCGGGCTCGAAAGAGGCGTATCTGTACCGTGAGATCTTCGAAGAGCTGTTCCCGGTTCCGAGTGCCGCTGAGTGTGTACCGGGTGGCCCGTCCGTCGCCTGCTCTTCCGCCAAAGCCATTGAATGGGATGAATCTTTCAAATCCATGAACGATCCATCAGGACGCGCGGTAGGCGTTCACCAGTCAGCCTATAAATAACGTTCAGATTGTAATCAGGCCCCCCGGGGCCTGATTTTTTTTGCCTCACTTTTCACCCGTCAAAAACGATAAATAACCAATAATTGTCGAATATTCGGCCTCGCTGTTCGCAACCTAACCAAACAGTCACATTCCGGCTATTTTCGTTGAAAAAGGTGTTGACGCTGCAAGGGTCTATACGCATAATGCGCCCCGCAACGCCGATAAGGTAACGCGAAAAAAAGATGGCTACGTAGCTCAGTTGGTTAGAGCACATCACTCATAATGATGGGGTCACAGGTTCGAATCCCGTCGTAGCCACCATCTTTTTTTGCGGGAGTGGCGAAATTGGTAGACGCACCAGATTTAGGTTCTGGCGCCGCAAGGTGTGCGAGTTCAAGTCTCGCCTCCCGCACCATTCCCAAGTAAGCGTTGCACGGATGGGGTATCGCCAAGCGGTAAGGCACCGGTTTTTGATACCGGCATTCCCTGGTTCGAATCCAGGTACCCCAGCCATATTTCTTCGATTTTGCGGTTCTCCGCGGTATTGGGGTATCGCCAAGCGGTAAGGCACCGGTTTTTGATACCGGCATTCCCTGGTTCGAATCCAGGTACCCCAGCCAATCGAAGATTGCAGTACTGGCTACGTAGCTCAGTTGGTTAGAGCACATCACTCATAATGATGGGGTCACAGGTTCGAATCCCGTCGTAGCCACCATATTAGTAATCTGTCGAATGATTCGATAGACTAAAAAAAATTGTTGGGGTATCGCCAAGCGGTAAGGCTCTGGTTTCTGATACCAGCATTCCGAGGTTCGAATCCTCGTACCCCAGCCAATTTAAAAAGTCGTTAAGCAGTTTGTTTAACGCAATTGGGGTGTCGCCAAGCGGTAAGGCACTGGTTTCTGATACCAGCATTCCGGGGTTCGAATCCCTGCACCCCAGCCAATCAGTAACAAAAAAGCCCGCTCTGCGGGCTTTTTTGTTTTTGTTGGTCAGTACCGTGCGGCCTGATGCCCTCACCCTGGCCCTCTCCCACAGGAGAGGGAATGAAAACTAAAGTCCTAAGGCGTATTTCAGGGCCTGGCGCTTCAAACCACCGGCTCGTTCCGCCGCCATCAATCCAATATTACGCAAAATGCGCACCGGCCCCAGGTCGTTGCTGAACCCTGCGTAGAACAGATCCATCCCCGACTGCATGATGAAGTTATCCGCCATGCGACGCGTCTGGTAGCGCTTCAGAACCCCCTGACTGGACCACGCCTCAGCGTGAGCGCGCGCTTTACCTAACACGTCCAGAAGGGCGTCAACGTCACGATACCCAAGATTCACCCCCTGCCCGGCCAGCGGGTGAATGGTGTGTGCTGCATCCCCCACCAGGACTAACCCTTCAAGGGCATACTGCAGGGCATGGCGGCGCGTGAGCGGGAATGCACCAGCCGCCATCGGCGTGACGTGGCCCAGGCGGCTCGGGAAGTGCAGCAGAATCTCACGCTGCAGCTGTTCCATGGTAAGCCCCTGCAGCTGGCGAATGCGCGCCGGCTTGTCGTACCACACCAGCGACGCCCAGTTATCAAACAGCGGTAAAAAAGCATGGGGACCGTTCGGGGTGAAGTGCTGCCAGGTGCTTTCACCCGGTGCATTTTCTGACTGAACGGTGATCAGCATGCAGGACTGCTGATACTGCCAGGCATGAACGCCAATTCCGGCCATCTGCCTGACCTGCGAGTTTGCGCCATCCGCCCCCACCACAAGCTTCACGGCCAGTTCGTCATCATTATCCAGCGCCAAAAGATAGCCGCCATCATGACGACGCAGTGCTTTGATCGAGGCGGGAACGCGCAGCGTCACCTCCGGGTGCGCCTCCAGCGCCTGCCAGAGCGCGAGCTGGAGCACGTTGTTCTCTACCATATAGCCCAGGCGCGGCAGCTTCAGCTCGGCGGCATCAAACGCGACGTGGGCATTTTCCCACTCCCAGGTTTCGAGGCGGCTGTAAGGATGGGCGCGCATCGCCAGCACCGCCTCCCAGACGCCCAGCCCGCGCAGCAGATCGACCGACGCCGCGCCGATCGCAGAAATGCGCACGTCCGGTTTGCTGGCGGGATCGAAGGCCGGCGGGGCAGCCTGTTCAATAACGGTTACCTCAAATCCCTGCTGCGCCAGCCCCAGCGCCAGCGCGCCGCCGACCATACCGCCGCCGACAACGGCAACTTCGGTGTGTAGGAGTGTCATGGTCATTTTTCCTTATTGGAGAATCCCTTAAGTTTACCGGATTTTTGCGGTCTTGAGACGCATAACCTTCATACTGGTCACAACCCCACCAAACCATTACAATACGCGGCTTGCAATCCTGAGCTGAGCAAGTCGATGACGAAAAAACTCCATATAAAAACCTGGGGCTGTCAGATGAACGAATACGATTCATCTAAGATGGCCGATCTGCTGGATTCAACCCACGGATACCAGCTGACAGAAAACGTGAAAGAAGCGGACGTGCTGCTGCTGAACACCTGTTCGATTCGTGAAAAAGCGCAGGAAAAAGTCTTTCACGTATTAGGCCGCTGGAAGCTTCTCAAGCGCAAAAATCCGGATCTGATCATCGGCGTGGGCGGCTGCGTTGCGTCGCAGGAAGGTAAGCTGATCCGCCAGAGAGCCCCCTATGTGGACATTGTCTTTGGCCCGCAGACCCTGCACCGTCTGCCGGAGATGATCAATAAAGTGCGCGGCAACCGTAGCCCGGTCGTTGACGTGAGCTTCCCGGAAATCGAAAAATTTGACCGTCTGCCAGAGCCGCGCGCCGATGGCCCGACCGCCTTCGTCTCCATCATGGAAGGCTGCAACAAATACTGCACCTACTGCGTGGTGCCGTACACGCGCGGCGAAGAAGTCAGCCGCCCGGCGGACGATATTCTGTTTGAAATCGCGCAACTTGCCGCGCAGGGCGTGCGCGAAGTGAACCTGCTGGGCCAGAACGTGAATGCCTGGCGCGGCGAGAACTACGATGGCACCACGGGCAGTTTTGCCGAGCTGCTGCGCCTGGTGGCCGCGATTGACGGCATCGACCGCATTCGCTTTACCACCAGCCACCCGATGGAATTTACCGACGACATCATTGACGTTTACCGCGATACGCCGGAGCTGGTGAGCTTCTTGCACCTGCCGATTCAGTGCGGTTCCGACCGCGTGCTGAACCTGATGGGCCGTCCGCATACGGTGCTGGAGTACAAATCCACCATCCGCAAACTGCTTGCTGCACGTCCGGATATCCAGATCAGCTCCGACTTCATCGTCGGCTTCCCTGGCGAAACCACCGACGACTTCGAGCGCACCATGAAGCTCATCGGCGAGGTTAACTTCGACGTGAGCTACAGCTTCATCTTCTCTGCACGTCCGGGAACCCCTGCGGCCGATATGGTTGACGATGTGCCGGAAGAAGAGAAAAAGCAGCGTCTTTATATCCTGCAGGAGCGCATCAACCAGCAGGCCAACGCCTGGAGCCGCCGTATGCTCGGGACCGTCCAGCGTATTCTGGTGGAAGGCACTTCACGCAAGAGCATTATGGAGCTGTCCGGCCGTACCGAGAATAACCGCGTGGTGAACTTTGAAGGCACCCCGGATCTGATCGGGAAATTCGTGGACGTCGAAATTGTCGACGTGCTGACCAACTCCCTGCGCGCGAAGCTGGTCCGTACAGAAGACGAAATGGGCCTGCGAATTGCTGAATCTCCGGAATCCGTTATTTCCCGCACCCGCAAAGTCAACGATTCTGGCGTGGGCATTTACCAGCCGTGATCCTTCTGGCCTGCCTTTCCGGCAGGCCTTGTATTTCCCCTTGTCGCCCCCAATATGCAAAGCATATGCTTGCGCCTTTATCCCGTGGCGTGAATACTTTCGGTAATGACAGCTTTATGCTGCCAGCACGACAAAACACTCAAAGAGGAACGGTTTGAATATAGACACGCGTGAAATTAGCCTAACGCCTGCAGACAACGCTCGCCTGCTGAGCCTGTGCGGGCCGTTTGATGACAACATCAAACAACTGGAGCGACGTCTGGGTATCGAAATCAATCGTCGCGATAACCATTTCAAACTCACCGGACGCCCTATCTGCGTCAATGCGGCAGCGGATATTCTGCGTAGCCTGTATGTCGATACCGCCCCAATGCGCGGTGAAACGCAGGATATCGAACCGGAACAGATCCACCTCGCCATCAAAGAGGCGCGCGTGCTTGAGCAGAGCGCGGAAAGCGTGCCCGACTACGGCAAGGCGATCAACATCAAAACCAAGCGTGGCGTGATTAAGCCGCGTACGCCAAACCAGGCGCAGTACATTGCCAACATCCTCGACCACGACATCACCTTCGGCGTGGGCCCGGCGGGTACGGGTAAAACCTATCTGGCCGTTGCCGCCGCGGTGGATGCGCTGGAGCGTCAGGATATCCGACGCATTCTGCTGACCCGCCCAGCCGTTGAAGCGGGTGAAAAGCTCGGCTTCCTGCCTGGCGATTTAAGTCAGAAAGTGGACCCGTATCTGCGCCCGCTGTACGACGCGCTGTTCGAGATGCTCGGCTTTGAGAAAGTTGAAAAGCTGATTGAGCGTAACGTGATCGAAGTGGCGCCCCTGGCCTACATGCGCGGGCGCACGCTCAACGACGCGTTTATCATCCTCGATGAGAGCCAGAACACCACCATCGAACAGATGAAGATGTTCCTGACGCGTATCGGCTTTAACTCGAAAGCGGTTATTACCGGTGATGTCACCCAGATCGACCTGCCGCGCAGCACCAAATCCGGCCTGCGCCACGCCGTTGAAGTGCTGGCCGAGGTCGACGAAATCAGCTTTAACTTCTTCCACAGCGAAGACGTGGTTCGCCACCCGGTGGTCGCGCGCATCGTTAATGCCTATGAAGCCTGGGAAGAGGCAGATCAAAAACGTAAGGCCGAGCTGGCCGCAGAACGCAAGCGCGACGCGCAGGAGCAAGAGAATAAATGAGTCAGGTGATCCTCGATTTACAGCTGGCCTGTGAAGACAATTCCGGCATGCCAGATGAGGCACAGTTTCAGGCATGGCTGGATGCGGTTATTCCCCAGTTTCAGGAAGAGTCAGAAGTCACGATTCGCCTGGTGGATGAAGCAGAAAGCCATGAGCTTAACCTAACCTACCGCGGGAAAGATAAGCCGACCAACGTGCTCTCTTTCCCGTTCGAAGCGCCGCCGGGCATTGAGATGCCTCTGCTGGGCGATCTGATCATCTGCCGTCAGGTGGTTGAACAGGAAGCCAAAGAGCAGCAGAAGCCGCTTGATGCCCACTGGGCGCATATGGTGGTGCACGGCAGCCTGCACCTGCTGGGCTACGACCACATTGAAGATGACGAAGCAGAAGAGATGGAGTCCCTCGAGACAGAGATAATGCTTGCTCTGGGCTATGAGGATCCGTACATTGCCGAGAAAGAATAGTCAGTCAATCGACTGACTACCATGCCGCCGCGAAAGGATATGGCGCGGCGGTAAACGTTGAACTCACATGAGAACCCTTAACAAACGCCATGAGCGACGACAATTCACACAGTAGCGACACGACAAACAGTAAAAAGGGATTTTTCTCCCTCATTCTGAACCAGCTTTTCCACGGCGAACCCAAAAACCGTGATGAACTGCTGGAGCTGATTCGTGATTCCGGGCAAAACGACCTTATCGACGAAGATACGCGCGAAATGCTCGAAGGGGTTATGGACATCGCCGACCAGCGCGTTCGCGACATCATGATCCCCCGCTCGCAGATGATCACCCTGAAACGTAACCAGACGCTGGACGAGTGCCTCGATGTGATCATCGAATCCGCCCACTCGCGTTTCCCTGTCATCAGCGAAGACAAAGATCACATCGAAGGGATTTTGATGGCGAAAGATCTGCTGCCGTTTATGCGCAGCGATGCCGAAGCCTTCAGCATGGAAAAAGTGTTACGCCAGGCCGTGGTTGTGCCGGAAAGTAAGCGTGTGGATCGGATGCTAAAAGAGTTCCGCTCTCAGCGTTACCACATGGCGATTGTTATTGATGAATTCGGCGGCGTGTCCGGTCTGGTCACCATCGAAGATATTCTTGAGCTGATCGTGGGCGAGATTGAAGACGAGTATGACGAAGAAGAGGACATCGACTTCCGTCAGCTGAGCCGCCACACCTGGACCGTGCGCGCGCTGGCCCCAATTGAAGATTTCAACGACGCCTTCGGCACCCACTTCAGCGATGAAGAGGTCGATACCATTGGCGGGCTGGTAATGCAGGCCTTTGGTCATCTTCCGGCGCGCGGCGAGACCGTTGACATCGACGGTTACCAATTCAAAGTCGCCATGGCCGACAGCCGACGTATTATTCAGGTTCACGTCAGAACGCCGGACGACTCACCGGTGCCAAAACTGGAAGATTAATGTAAATGGCATTTGCCCCATTGCTTGAACGCCAGCGCGTCCGTTTGCTGCTGGCGCTGTTGCTCGGAGCCAGCGGTACGCTGGCTTTTTCTCCTTACGACATCTGGCCCGCGGCCATTCTCTCCCTGATGGGGCTTCAGGGCCTGACCCTGAATCGTCGTCCGGTACAGGCTGCCGCCATCGGTTACTTCTGGGGACTGGGGCTGTTTGGCTCGGGCATCAACTGGGTCTACGTCAGCATCGCCCAGTTTGGCGGTATGCCGGGTCCGGTTAACGTCTTCCTGGTGGTCCTGCTTGCCGCCTATCTCTCGCTCTATACCGGCCTGTTCGCGGGTATTCTCTCTCGCCTGTGGCCTAAAACCACCAGGCTGCGCGTCGCCATTGCCGCGCCGGTTGTTTGGCAAATTACCGAATTCCTGCGCGGCTGGGTGCTGACCGGCTTCCCGTGGCTGCAGTTCGGCTACAGCCAGATTGACGGCCCCTTAAAAGGGCTGGCACCAGTAATGGGCGTTGAAGCGATTAATTTCCTGCTGATGGCGGTGAGCGGCCTGCTGGTGCTGGCGCTGGTCACGCGCTGCTGGAAGCCGCTGGTAGTGGCGTTGGTGCTCTTCGCCCTGCCCTTCCCGCTGCGCTATATCCAGTGGTATACCCTGGTACCTGAGCGCGCCACGCAGGTCTCCATGGTGCAGGGCGATATCCCGCAGTCCATGAAGTGGGACGAAAAAGAGCTGCTGAATACGCTGAAGATCTACGCCAACGCCACCGAAGAGGTGATGGGTAAATCACAGCTGATTATCTGGCCAGAATCGGCTATTCCCGATCTGGAAATTAACCAGCAGCCCTTCCTCAACATGATGAACGACCTGCTGCTGGCCCGCGGCAGCACGCTGATCACCGGCATCGTTGATGCGCGTCTGAATCAGCAGAACCGCTACGACACGTACAACACCATCATTACGCTCGGCAAAGACAGCGAATACAGCTACAGCTCCACCGACCGCTACAACAAAAACCATCTGGTGCCGTTTGGCGAGTTCGTTCCGCTGGAGTCGATCCTGCGCCCGCTGGCCCCGTTCTTTGACCTGCCAATGTCCTCCTTCAGCCGTGGCCCGTACGTTCAGCCCCAGCTGCGAGCACATGGGTTGGCCCTGACGGCGGCCATTTGCTACGAGATTATTCTCGGCGAGCAGGTGCGCGATAACTTCCGTCCGGACACCGACTTCCTGCTGACCATCTCTAACGATGCCTGGTTTGGTAAGTCGATCGGCCCGTGGCAGCACTTCCAGATGGCGCGCATGCGTTCCCTTGAACTGGCGCGTCCGCTGCTGCGCAGCACCAACAACGGCATTACCGCCGTGATTGGCCCGCGTGGCGAAATCCAGGCCATGATCCCGCAGTTCACCCGCGAAGTGTTGACGACAAAAGTCACGCCAACGACCGGCCTTACGCCCTACGCGCGTACAGGCAACTGGCCGCTGTGGATCCTGACCGCGCTGTTCGGCTTTGCCGCGGTGCTGATGAGCCTGCGTCAGCGTCGTCGATAATCTCACCTCTTCCTGCCGGGTGGCGCTGACGCTTACCCGGCCTACTTTCCCCTTGATGCAGGTCGGGTAAGGCGTAGCCGCCACCCGACAGTCCCGCTTAAATCTGGCACGCCTATTGCTTTGTTTATTTACACAAACGGAGTTTGGCTTAACGTGCAACCTTATCGCACCATCGTAGATCGTCGGTAGCACCGAAACGGTGCAACGACAGATTATTGCCTCTGAATGGTGCGGCGCGCTTCGCAAAAATAAACAATAACGCAGCAAAATCTTTACATTAAGCCAGACTAAATGTTAACAAGCTTGCATAACACTGCACTCGCATCGCGCGAGATATAACAACATCACAATGGGTATCAATGCGTCACTGGCGCTGATAAGAAAGGAGTTGGGTATGCAATTACGTAAACTGGCCACAGCAATGCTGGTTATGGGAATGTCTGCAGGCGTCGTTCACGCTGAAGACGCTCCGGCAGCAGGAAGCACTCTCGACAAGATTGCCAAAAACGGCGTAATCGTGGTCGGCCACCGTGAATCTTCTGTCCCGTTCTCTTACTACGACAACACGCAAAAAGTCGTGGGCTACTCACAGGATTACTCCAACGCCATCGTTGAAGCTGTGAAGAAAAAGCTGAACAAACCTGACCTGCAGGTGAAACTGATTCCAATCACCTCACAGAACCGTATCCCTCTGCTGCAAAACGGCACCTTTGATTTCGAGTGTGGCTCCACCACCAACAACCTGGAGCGTCAGAAACAGGCTGCTTTCTCCGACACTATCTTCGTAGTAGGCACCCGTCTGCTGACCAAGAAAGGCGGCGAGATTAAAGATTTTGCAGACCTGAAAGGTAAAGCCGTTGTTGTGACGTCGGGTACCACTTCAGAAGTGCTGCTGCACAAGCTGAACGACGAGAAGAAAATGGATATGCGCATCATCAGCGCGAAAGACCACGGCGACTCCTTCCGCACCCTGGAAAGCGGCCGTGCGGTCGCGTTTATGATGGATGATGCCCTGCTGGCGGGCGAACGTGCGAAAGCGAAGAAACCAGATAACTGGGAAATCGTCGGCACCGCGCAGTCTAAAGAAGCCTACGGCTGTATGCTGCGTAAAGACGACGCTGACTTCAAAAAGCTGATCGACGATACCATCGCCCAGGCTCAGACCTCCGGCGAAGCGGCAAAATGGTTTGATAAGTGGTTCAAGAACCCGATTCCACCAAAAAACCTCAACATGAACTTTGAACTGTCTGACGACATGAAGGCGCTGTTCAAATCACCAAACGACAAAGCTCTTAACTAATTAGAACGACAGGGGCGGGATCTCCTGCCCTCTCGATTGTCGGGAAGCATGGACAGACTATACGCTGAGTGGTCGTTCCCCACTCAGCGCGAAAATGAGCTTCTCACCAATCTTCGAGGGTAGCGCTGCTACCCTTTTTTTTCTGGAGTTTATTATGTCAATTGACTGGAACTGGGGCATCTTTCTGCAACAAGCCCCGTTCGGCAACACCACCTATCTTGGCTGGCTATGGAGCGGCTTTCAGGTCACCGTCGCGTTATCGATAACGGCGTGGATTATCGCGTTTCTTGTCGGGTCGCTGTTCGGTATTCTGCGCACCGTCCCTAACCGCTTTCTTTCAACGCTTGGCACGCTGTATGTGGAACTGTTCCGTAACGTTCCGCTGATCGTGCAGTTCTTCACCTGGTATCTGGTCATTCCGGAACTGCTGCCGGAGAATATCGGCATGTGGTTCAAGGCGGAGCTGGATCCTAACGTCCAGTTCTTTGTCTCCTCCATGCTGTGCCTGGGGCTGTTCACCGCCGCGCGCGTCTGCGAACAGGTGCGTGCCGCCATTCAGTCTCTGCCGCGCGGGCAAAAGAATGCTGCGCTGGCGATGGGCCTGACGCTGCCGCAGGCCTACCGCTACGTGCTGCTGCCAAACGCGTATCGCGTTATCGTGCCGCCGATGACCTCAGAGATGATGAACCTGGTGAAGAACTCGGCCATCGCCTCCACCATCGGTCTGGTGGATATGGCGGCGCAGGCCGGTAAGCTGCTGGACTACTCCGCTCACGCGTGGGAGTCCTTCACCGCGATCACCCTCGCCTATGTTCTGATTAACGCTTTCATCATGCTGGTGATGAACCTGGTTGAACGCAAAACTCGCCTGCCGGGCAATCTGGGAGGTAAGTAATGTACGAATTTGACTGGAGTTCTATTGTTCCATCCCTGCCTTACCTGCTTGATGGCCTGCTGATCACCTTAAAGATCACCGTGATAGCCATCATCATCGGTATCGTCTGGGGCACCCTGCTGGCGGTGATGCGCCTGTCGAGCTTTAAACCGTTCGCCTGGTTTGCAACCGCCTACGTCAACGTCTTCCGTTCCATTCCGCTGGTGATGGTGCTGCTGTGGTTTTACCTGATTGTTCCCGGCTTTCTGCAAAACGTGCTGGGGCTGTCGCCGAAAACCGATATCCGCCTGATCTCCGCCATGGTGGCGTTCTCAATGTTCGAGGCCGCTTACTACTCCGAGATTATCCGTGCGGGTATTCAGAGCATCTCCCGCGGGCAGTCCAGCGCGGCGCTGGCGCTGGGGATGACGCACTGGCAGTCAATGCAGCTCATTATTCTGCCGCAGGCGTTTCGCGCCATGGTTCCGCTCCTGCTGACCCAGGGCATCGTGCTGTTCCAGGATACCTCACTGGTCTACGTGCTGAGCCTGGCAGACTTCTTCCGTACCGCGTCCACCATTGGTGAGCGTGATGGTACGCAGGTCGAGATGGTGCTCTTTGCAGGTGGGGTCTACTTTGTGATTAGTTTAAGCGCATCGCTGTTGGTCAGCTGGCTGAAGAAAAGGACTGTGTAATGATTTCCCTGAAAAATGTTTCTAAATGGTATGGGCACTTTCAGGTGCTGACCGACTGCTCCACCGAAGTGAAAAAAGGCGATGTGGTGGTGGTGTGTGGGCCATCCGGTTCCGGTAAGTCGACGCTAATCAAAACCGTCAACGGCCTGGAGCCGGTGCAGCAGGGTGAGATTGTCGTCAACGGTACCAAAGTCAACGACAAGAAAACCAACCTCGCCCAGCTTCGCTCGCACGTGGGTATGGTGTTCCAGCATTTTGAGCTGTTCCCGCACCTCTCGATTATCGAGAACCTGACCCTGGCACAGGTGAAAGTGCTCAAGCGCGATAAAAAAGCAGCGCGTGAGAAAGGGCTGAAGCTTCTGGAACGCGTGGGGCTTTCTGCGCATGCCGATAAGTTCCCGGCGCAGCTTTCGGGCGGTCAGCAGCAGCGCGTGGCGATCGCCCGCGCGCTGTGCATGGATCCGGTCGCCATGCTGTTCGATGAGCCGACATCGGCACTCGATCCAGAGATGATCAACGAAGTGCTGGACGTCATGGTTGAACTGGCGCACGAGGGGATGACCATGATGGTCGTGACCCACGAGATGGGCTTCGCCCGTAAAGTGGCCAACCGCGTGATCTTTATGGACGAAGGGAAAATTGTTGAAGACTCCCCTAAAGAAGAGTTCTTCGCCAACCCGAAATCAGAACGCGCTAAAGACTTCCTCGCCAAAATCCTGCATTAATCTTCACGGTGCGCAATCTGCGGATTGCGCACTGCTTCACGCTTTGCACCTCTTCTTCTCGTCGACTTCACTTCGCGGCGTTAACCTTGTCACAAAATAACGCTAAGAATGGAGAACTCTATGGCACAGCCGATCATTCTCGATTGCGATCCGGGTCATGACGACGCGATCGCCCTCGTCCTTGCACTTGCCTCGCCTGAACTGGACGTCAAAGCCGTCACCTCATCCGCCGGAAACCAGACGCCGGACAAAACCCTGCGTAACGTCCTGCGTATGCTGACGCTGTTAAACCGTACCGATATTCCGGTGGCAGGCGGCGCTGTTAAGCCGCTGATGCGCGAGCTTATCATCGCGGACAACGTCCACGGTGAAAGCGGGCTGGATGGTCCTGCGCTGCCGGAGCCAGGATTTGCGCCGCAAAACTGCACCGCCGTGGAGCTGATGGCGAAGGTGCTGCGTGAAAGCGCAGAGCCGGTTACGCTGGTGGCGACCGGCCCGCAGACCAACGTGGCGCTGCTGCTGAACAGTCACCCGGAACTGTACGGTAAAATCGCCCGGATCGTGATGATGGGTGGCGCAATGGGGCTGGGGAACTGGACGCCAGCGGCAGAGTTCAACATCTTTGTCGACCCCGAGGCTGCTGAGATAGTCTTCCAGTCAGGATTACCGATTGTGATGGCGGGGCTGGACGTTACCCACCGCGCGCAGATTATGGCGGACGATATTGAGCGCTTCCGCTCCGTGGGTAACCCGATCGCCACGACCGTGGCCGAGCTGCTCGACTTCTTTATGGAGTATCACAAAGCCGAGAAATGGGGATTCCACGGCGCGCCGCTGCACGACCCTTGCACCATCGCCTGGCTGCTGAAGCCAGAGATGTTTACCACAGTGGAGAGATGGGTTGGCGTGGAAACGCAGGGTAAATACACTCAGGGTATGACGGTGGTGGATTATTATTCGCTGACCGGTAATGCGCCGAATACCTCGGTGATGGTGGACATAGATCGAGAGGCGTTTGTGGATTTGCTGGCGGAAAGGCTGGCTTATTATTCTGCGGCCTGATGCCCTCACCCCCCCCTCTCCCACAGGGAGAGGGAGCAGACACTAAAAACGGCAACGTCGTTGCCGTTTTGCTTTTACCTTGTGCGGCCTGATGCCCTCACCCCGCCCCTCTCCCACAGGGAGAGGGAGCAGACACTAAAAACGGCAACGTCGTTGCCGTTTTGCTTTTATTTATGGCTCAAACGGCCGACGCTGGAACTGGTCGTGCCCGCACTTCGGACACAGCGGCAGCACGTCCGGCGTGTACACCGCAATATGGTGATGACACTTCTCACAGACCAGGTTGCCCAGACCCACCACTTCCCCGCTCTGGTAGACGCCGTGATGGTTTAAATCCTGAAAGACTTCGCGCCACTCCAGCTGGGTTTTATCGGTGATATCCGCCAGCTCCTGCCACAGGCTCTCTTTAATCACCCGCATAAAGACGCTGTCGGCCATCTCGTCCTGGCTCTCTTCGTAGCTGCGCGCAAACTCTTCAAGGTCACGGCGCACCGCGCGCGTCACCTCTTCGACTTCGGTTCGCGTTAACTCACCCGTTTGCGTCACCCTTGCGCGCGCCTGTTCAACCAACGCATCAATATCGCGTTCGCCATTGCGCAGCCGTTCCGTCAGTGTCGCTACCAGCTCGCGGTAAAATTGAGCAACCTTGTTCATCATTTTGCCTCCCGGGTAAGTAACTATTTCTAATAATAGACCTTATTTCACCGCCGCTTTGTCAGGTGAAGCACAGACCCGGTAAATTCCTGCAAAGTGCATTTGTGCTAAAGGCTGTTTTGGCGCGGGCGTTTGGGCTATGCTATGCGGATCTGAATTATCACATCCATTGGCTACATTTGTAGCTGTATTGAAAACAGGACCACTGGCTGCCATGCAAGAGCAATACCGCCCGGAAGAGATAGAATCAAAAGTCCAGCAACACTGGGACGAGAAGCGCACCTTCGAAGTAACCGAAGACGAGAGCAAAGAGAAGTATTACTGCCTGTCGATGCTTCCCTATCCTTCTGGTCGACTACACATGGGCCACGTGCGTAACTACACCATCGGTGACGTGATTGCGCGCTACCAGCGTATGCTGGGCAAAAACGTTCTGCAGCCAATCGGCTGGGATGCGTTCGGCCTGCCTGCAGAAGGCGCAGCGGTTAAGAACAATACGGCTCCGGCCCCCTGGACGTACGACAACATCGCATACATGAAAAACCAGCTCAAAATGCTGGGCTTTGGCTACGACTGGAGCCGCGAGCTGGCCACCTGTACGCCAGAATATTACCGCTGGGAACAGAAATTCTTCACCGAGCTGTATAAAAAAGGGCTGGTGTACAAGAAAACCTCTGCGGTTAACTGGTGTCCGAATGACCAGACCGTTCTGGCGAACGAACAGGTTATCGACGGCTGCTGCTGGCGTTGTGATACCAAAGTTGAGCGTAAAGAGATCCCACAGTGGTTTATCAAAATCACCGCTTACGCTGACGAGCTGCTGAACGATCTGGATAACCTGGATCACTGGCCTGATACCGTTAAGACCATGCAGCGCAACTGGATCGGTCGTTCTGAAGGTGTGGAAATTACCTTCAACGTTGAGAATTACGATCGCCCGCTGACCGTGTACACCACCCGTCCGGACACCTTCATGGGTGCGACCTACCTGGCCGTGGCCGCAGGTCACCCGCTGGCGCAGAAAGCGGCGGAGAACAATCCGGAGCTGGCGACCTTCATCGACGAGTGCCGCAACACCAAAGTGGCTGAAGCCGACATGGCAACGATGGAGAAAAAAGGCGTCGCGACGGGTTTTTATGCCAAACATCCACTGACTGGCGAAGCCATCCCGGTGTGGGCCGCGAACTTTGTTCTGATGGAATACGGTACGGGCGCGGTAATGGCCGTTCCGGGTCACGATCAGCGCGACTACGAATTTGCCACCAGGTATGGCCTGAACATTAAGCCGGTGATCCTCGCCGCGGACGGTTCTGAACCAGACCTGTCCGAACAAGCGCTGACCGAAAAAGGCACGCTGTTTAACTCCGGTGAATTCGACGGCCTGAGCTTCGAAGACGGCTTCAACGCCATTGCCGACAAACTGGCCTCCCTTGGCGTAGGCGAGCGTAAAGTGAACTACCGTCTGCGCGACTGGGGCGTTTCCCGTCAGCGTTACTGGGGCGCGCCAATTCCGATGGTGACGCTGGAAGACGGCACCGTGCTGCCAACGCCAGAAGATCAGCTACCGGTGATCCTGCCGGAAGACGTGGTCATGGACGGCATCACCAGCCCGATTAAAGCCGATCCTGAATGGGCGAAAACCACCGTCAACGGCCAGCCTGCTCTGCGTGAAACCGACACCTTCGACACCTTTATGGAGTCCTCCTGGTACTACGCGCGCTACACCTGCCCGCAGTACCAGGAAGGTATGCTGGATTCCGACGCGGCGAACTACTGGCTGCCGGTTGATATTTACATTGGCGGTATTGAACACGCCATCATGCACCTGCTCTACTTCCGCTTCTTCCACAAGCTGATGCGTGATGCGGGTCTGGTGAACTCTAATGAACCTGCCAAACAACTGCTGTGTCAGGGCATGGTTCTGGCAGATGCGTTCTACTACGTCGGCGTGAACGGCGAGCGTAACTGGGTTTCTCCGGTTGACGCCATTGTTGAACGTGACGAGAAAGGTCGTATCGTTAAGGCGAAAGACGCCGAAGGTCATGAACTGGTCTATACCGGCATGAGCAAGATGTCCAAGTCTAAAAACAACGGCATCGACCCGCAGGTGATGGTTGAGCGTTACGGCGCTGATACCGTACGTCTGTTCATGATGTTTGCCTCTCCGGCGGATATGACCCTGGAGTGGCAGGAATCAGGCGTTGAAGGCGCAAACCGCTTCCTGAAGCGCGTCTGGAAACTGGTTTACGAGCACACCTCTCAGGGTGATGCGCCTGCGCTGAACGCGGCTGCTCTCTCTGAAGATCAGCAGGCGCTGCGCCGTGATGTTCATAAAACTATTGCGAAAGTAACCGATGATATCGGTCGTCGTCAGACCTTCAATACCGCAATTGCGGCTATTATGGAACTGATGAACAAGCTGGCGAAAGCCCCGCAGGAAGGCGAGCAGGATCGTGCCTTAATGCGTGAAGCCCTGCTGGCCGTTGTTCGCATGCTGAACCCGTTCACTCCGCACGCGAGCTTCACCCTGTGGCAGGAACTGAAAGGCGAAGGCGATATCGACAACGCGCCTTGGCCGGTGGCTGACGAAGCGGCAATGGTAGAAAACACCACGCTGGTCGTCGTGCAGGTTAACGGTAAAGTACGCGGTAAAATTACCGTCGCGGTTGATGCGACCGAAGAACAGGTCCGTGAACGCGCAGGTCAGGAACATCTGGTTGCGAAATATCTTGAGGGCGTTACCGTGCGTAAAGTGATCTACGTACCGGGTAAACTGCTGAATCTGGTCGTTGGCTAAGCGCGGGAGGAAACGTGCGACAACTGGCAACAATACTCTTATCTCTGGCGGTGCTTGTCACCGCTGGGTGTGGCTGGCACCTGCGCAACACGACGGCGGTGCCTCCACAGATGAAAACGATGATCTTTGACTCATCGGATCCGAATGGCCCGCTTAGCCGTGCAATTCGCAACCAGCTGCGTCTGAACGATGTTGAGCTGATCGAAAAAGGCACCCTGCGCCAGGACGTACCGTCATTCCGCGTCTTAAGCTCAACGCTGGCTAAAGACACCGCGTCGATCTTCCAGGATGGTCGTACTGCGGAATATCAAATGGTCCTGACCGTGAACGCGGCCGTATTGCTCCCGGGTAAAGACATCTATCCGATCAATACCAAGGTCTACCGCTCGTTCTTTGATAACCCGCAAACCGCGCTGGCGAAAGATGCCGAGCAGCAGATTATCATTAACGAAATGTACGATAAGGCGGCGGAACAGCTGATCCGTAAGCTGCCAAGCATTGCCGCATCGACAAAACAGGGCTCTGACATCATCGAAACACCGGATGCCAACGCACCGACCATGTCAACGTCAATGGGTAACTGATGATCAGGTTGTATCCTGAACAACTCCGCGCGCAGCTCAATGAAGGGCTGCGCGCGGCGTATCTGCTCCTCGGCAACGATCCACTATTGCTTCAGGAAAGCCTCGATGCCGTGCGGCAGGTTGCCGCCTCTCAAGGCTTTGATGAACACCATACGTTTCAGATCGATAATAGCACCGACTGGAATGCGCTCTTTTCAATCTGTCAGGCAATGAGTCTGTTTGCGTCGCGACAGACTATCCAGATCCTGCTGCCGGAAAACGGCCCCAATGCGGCCATTAACGAACAGCTGGCTACGCTGGTCAGTTTATTGCACAGCGATTTGCTTCTGATTGTCCGCGGCAACAAGCTCACCAAAGCGCAGGAAAACGCCGCCTGGTTTGCTCAACTTGCTGCCAACGCCGTACAGGTCACCTGCCAGACGCCTGAACAGGCGCATTTACCGAAATGGGTTGCCGCACGAGCAAAACAGCACAACCTTCAGCTGGATGATGCGGCGAATCAGCTGCTGTGCTACTGCTATGAGGGCAATCTGCTGGCGCTGGCACAGGCGCTGGACAGGCTCTCCCTGCTCTGGCCTGACGGCAAACTGACCCTCCCGCGCGTTGAGCAGGCTGTTAACGATGCCGCACACTTTACCCCGTTCCACTGGGTAGATGCGCTGCTGTCGGCCAAAAGCAAACGTGCCCTGCATATCCTGCAGCAGCTGCGTCTTGAAGGCAGCGAGCCCGTCATACTGCTTCGCACGCTCCAGCGTGAGCTGCTGTTGCTGACGCATCTCAAGCGCCAGTCTGCTCATGCCCCGTTGCGCTCACTGTTCGACAAACATCGCGTGTGGCAAAACCGCCGGTCCATGACCACCGAAGCGATTAACCGTCTCAGCCATGAACAGCTGCGCCAGGCAGTACAGCTGCTGATGCGCGCCGAGCTTACGCTGAAGCAAGATTATGGTCAGTCAATCTGGGCGGAGCTGGAAAGCCTTTCTCTATTACTCTGCCACAAGGCGCTGGCAGACGTGTTTATCGATGGATAATATGCACTCTTTACAGGCACTGTACGGCGGCACCTTCGATCCGGTACATTACGGCCACCTGAAGCCCGTCGAAATTCTGGCAAATCTGATTGGTCTCCAGCGCGTGACCGTCATGCCTAATAACGTCCCACCCCATCGTCCTCAGCCTGAAGCAACCAGCGAGCAGCGCAAAGAGATGCTCGCCCTGGCCATCGCCGATAAACCCCTTTTCACCCTTGATGAGCGAGAGCTGCGCCGGGATATGCCGTCCTGGACCTCACAAACGCTGCAGGAGTGGCGAGGCGAACAGGGACCAGACAAGCCGCTGGCCTTTATCATTGGTCAGGATTCTCTGCTCAATTTCCCCAGCTGGCATCAGTATGAAACCATACTGGAGAACAGCCACCTTCTCGTCTGCCGTCGTCCGGGCTATCCGCTTACGATGCGCGAAGAGCAATACCAGCAGTGGCTTGAAGACCACCTGACGGACAACGTGGAAGATTTGCACAATCAGCCCGCCGGGAAGATTTATCTGGCCGAGACGCCGTGGTTTGATATTTCGGCAACCCTGATCCGCGAACGTCTGCAACAGGGACTGCCGTGTGACGAACTCCTGCCCGCTTCAGTGCTGGCGTATATCCACGCGCATGGGTTGTACCAGAAAAGCGCTGATGAGCGGTCATGATGCGCGAAATTGTCTGTTATTGATTATCCTGCCTTGACAGAGTAAGCCATACTGATATCCTCCGCTGCCAGACTTTCCCGCCGATCGTTGCTTTACAGAAATTGTTTTACAAAAATGGCGATGCAATCTCAGGCGGAGGGTGGGATGATACCCGCCTTCAAAAGGCCGGCCGGTGACATTTGTCCCGACACAGGCGTCAGTTCAGGTATACTGTCTGGCCACGAATTCATAGTTTTACAATCTTATTCACCCTAGGGGGAAAACTTGCAGGGTAAAGCACTCCAGGATTTTGTTATCGACAAAATTGATGACCTGAAAGGTCAGGACATCATCGCTATCGACGTTAAGGGTAAATCCAGCATCACCGATTGCATGATTATTTGCACCGGGACTTCTACACGCCATGTTGTTTCGATTGCCAACCATGTGGTTCAGGAATCGCGCGCAGCAGGGCTGTTACCGCTTGGCGTTGAAGGCGAAGCGACTGCTGACTGGGTTGTTGTCGATCTCGGCGATGTCATTGTCCATGTCCTGCAGGAAGAGAGCCGTCGCCTGTATGAGCTGGAAAAACTCTGGGGTTAATGCGTGAAGTTGCAGCTGGTCGCTGTCGGCACCAAAATGCCGGACTGGGTACAAACCGGTTTTACTGAGTATCTGCGTCGTTTTCCGAAAGACATGCCGTTCGAACTGGTGGAGATCCCAGCAGGTAAGCGCGGCAAGAACGCGGATATCAAACGTATTCTCGAAAAAGAGGGAGAGCTGATGCTGGCTGCCGCAGGCAAAAACCGCATCGTGACCCTCGATATTCCAGGCAAGCCCTGGGATACTCCGCAGCTGGCGCACGAACTTGAGCGCTGGAAGCAGGATGGCCGCGACGTCAGTCTATTGGTTGGCGGACCAGAAGGGTTATCTCCCGCCTGCAAAGCGGCAGCAGAACAAAGTTGGTCCCTCTCCGCGCTGACGCTTCCCCACCCGCTCGTTCGGGTTCTGGTGGCAGAAAGCCTGTATCGCGCGTGGAGCATTACTACCAACCACCCATATCACCGCGAGTAGTGAATGACCAGGGTAGATTAAGCAGCGGATGAAACTACAGAATTCTTTTCGCGACTATACGGCTGAGTCCGCGCTGTTTGTGCGCCGGGCGCTCGTCGCCTTTACGGGGATTTTGCTGCTGACCGGCGTGCTGATCGCCAACCTCTATAATCTGCAAATTGTCCGCTTTACCGACTACCAGACGCGCTCAAACGAAAACCGTATCAAGCTGGTGCCTATCGCGCCAAGCCGCGGCATTATCTACGACCGTAACGGCACCCCGCTGGCGTTAAACCGCACCATCTATCAAATCGAGATGATGCCGGAGAAAGTGGATAATGTTCAGGATACGCTTGACGCGCTAAAAAACGTTGTCGATCTCAACGATGACGACATCGCTGCCTTCAAAAAGGAGCGAGCCCGCTCGCACCGCTTCACCTCTATTCCAGTGAAAACCAACCTGACGGAAGTTCAGGTTGCGCGTTTTGCGGTAAACCAGTACCGGTTCCCCGGCGTCGAAGTCAAAGGATATAAGCGCCGCTTCTACCCTTACGGTTCCGCGCTGACGCACGTTATCGGCTACGTTTCCAAAATTAACGATAAAGACGTCGAGCGCCTTGATAAAGACGGCAAGCTGGCCAACTACGCCGCAACGCACGATATCGGTAAGCTGGGAATCGAACGCTATTATGAAGAAGTCCTGCACGGGCAAACCGGCTATGAAGAGGTTGAAGTTAACAACCGCGGCCGGGTTATTCGTCAGCTGAAAGAGGTTCCGCCGCAGGCCGGTCATGACGTCTATCTGACGCTCGACCTCAAACTGCAGCAGTACATCGAAACCCTGCTGGCCGGCAGCCGCGCCGCCGTCATTGTTACCGACCCGCGGAGCGGCGGTATTCTGGCGATGGTCTCTATGCCAAGCTACGATCCCAACCTCTTTGTGGACGGCATCTCCAGCAAAGACTATTCCGGCCTTCTCAACGACCCGAATACGCCGCTGGTGAACCGTGCCACACAGGGCGTCTACCCCCCTGCATCCACGGTTAAACCGTACGTGGCCGTTTCCGCGCTAAGCGCGGGCGTGATCAACCGCAACACCAGCCTGTTTGACCCAGGGTGGTGGCAGCTACCGGGATCTGAAAAACGTTACCGTGACTGGAAGAAATGGGGCCATGGTCATCTGAACGTCACCAAATCACTGGAAGAATCTGCCGATACCTTCTTCTATCAGGTCGCCTATGACATGGGTATTGACCGCCTCTCGACGTGGATGAGCAAATTCGGCTACGGGCATTACACCGGTATCGATCTCGCAGAAGAACGTTCAGGTAACATGCCAACCCGCGAGTGGAAACTGAAGCGCTTTAAAAAACCGTGGTATCAGGGCGATACCATTCCGGTAGGGATCGGCCAGGGCTACTGGACCGCAACGCCGCTGCAGATGAACAAAGCGATGATGATCCTCATCAACGATGGCGTGGTGAAGGTTCCGCACCTGCTGCAAAGCACGGTCGAAGACGGGAAGAAAGTCCCGTGGATCCAGCCGCATGAAGCACCGGTGGGCGATATCCATTCCGGATATTGGGAAATTGCCAAAGACGGCATGTACGGCGTAGCCAACCGCCCTAACGGGACGGCCCATAAATACTTCGCCGGTGCACCGTACAAAGTGGCCGCCAAGTCGGGTACCGCGCAGGTCTTTGGCCTGAAGGCGAATGAAACCTATAACGCGCATAAAATTGCTGAACGTCTGCGTGACCACAAGCTCATGACGGCGTTTGCTCCTTATGATAACCCGCAGGTTGCGGTGGCGATGATCCTCGAAAACGGCGGCGCTGGCCCGGCCGTGGGTACCATCATGCGCCAAATCCTCGACCACATTATGCTGGGTGACAACAACACCGAACTGCCTGCTGAAAACCCGGCAGCCGCTGCGGCGGAGGACCAATAATCATGACGGATAATCCGAATAAAAAATCGCTGTGGGACAAAATCCACATCGACCCAGCCATGCTGCTGATCCTGCTGGCCCTGCTGGTCTATAGCGCTCTGGTTATCTGGAGTGCCAGCGGCCAGGACATCGGCATGATGGAGCGTAAGATTGGTCAGATCGCTATGGGTCTGGTCATCATGGTGGTAATGGCGCAGATCCCGCCGCGCGTGTATGAAGGCTGGGCGCCCTATCTCTACATTTTCTGTATCGTATTGCTGGTGGCCGTTGATGCCTTTGGTGCCATCTCCAAAGGGGCCCAGCGCTGGCTCGATCTGGGGATTGTCCGCTTCCAGCCGTCGGAAATAGCGAAAATTGCCGTGCCGTTGATGGTCGCGCGCTTTATCAACCGTGACGTCTGCCCCCCTTCGCTAAAAAACACCGCTATCGCGCTGGTGCTGATTTTCCTGCCAACCCTGCTGGTCGCGGCGCAGCCTGACCTTGGCACCTCGATTCTTATCGCGCTGTCTGGCCTGTTCGTGTTGTTCTTGTCGGGCCTGAGCTGGCGTTTAATCGGCATCGCCGTTGTGCTGGTGGCGGCCTTTATTCCGATCCTCTGGTTCTTCCTGATGCATGACTACCAGCGGCAACGCGTCATGATGCTACTCGATCCGGAAACCGATCCGCTGGGCGCGGGTTATCATATTATTCAGTCGAAAATTGCCATTGGCTCCGGGGGCCTGCGCGGTAAAGGCTGGCTGCACGGAACGCAATCGCAGCTAGAATTCTTACCAGAACGCCATACCGACTTTATCTTTGCGGTACTGGCTGAAGAGTTAGGTCTGGTGGGCATCTTGATCCTGCTGGCGCTTTACGTGCTGCTGATCATGCGCGGGCTCTATATCGCCGCGCGAGCACAAACCACCTTTGGCCGCGTGATGGCGGGTGGGTTGATGTTGATTTTATTCGTTTATGTCTTCGTAAATATTGGTATGGTGAGTGGTATTCTACCGGTTGTAGGCGTGCCGCTGCCGCTTGTCAGCTACGGGGGCTCGGCACTGATCGTGTTGATGGCCGGGTTTGGTATCGTCATGTCGATCCATACCCACAGAAAAATGTTGTCAAAAAGCGTATAAAAATAAGGGGATCGCAATGCGTAAGCAGTGGCTGGGGATCTGCATCGCAGCAAGTTTACTTGCAGCCTGTACAAGTGATGATGGTCAGCAACAGGCAACCGTCGCGCCGCCGCAGCCTGCGGTCTGTAATGGTCCAATCGTTGAAATTAGCGGAGCCGACCCCGTTTATGAACCGCTGAATGCCAGCGCGAACCAGGATTATCAACGCGACGGTAAAAGCTACAAAATCGTTCAGGATCCTTCCCGTTTCAGCCAGGCGGGCTTTGCCGCTATTTATGATGCTGAGCCGGGTAGCAACCTGACGGCATCAGGCGAAACCTTCGATCCGATGCAAATTACGGCAGCGCATCCCACGCTTCCGATCCCAAGCTATGTTCGCGTCACGAACCTGGCAAACGGCCGCATGATCGTGGTACGCATTAACGACCGTGGCCCGTACGGGAACGACCGTATTATCTCCCTGTCACGCGCGGCGGCAGATCGCCTGAACACCTCGAATAACACCAAGGTGCGTATCGACCCGATTATCGTGGCGCAGGACGGGACGCTCTCCGGTCCAGGAACAGCCTGCACGACCGTGGCAAAACAGACCTATGCCCTGCCCGCGCGTCCAGACCTGAGCGGCGGCATGGGCGGTGCGTCAATGCCGGCAGAGCCTGCTCAGCCGCAGGGCGAAGTGCGCGCCATCAGCAACGATACGCTGCAAAGCGATGACAGCACTGGCGCACCGGTAAAGAGCAGCGGATTCCTTGGTGCCCCAACGACCCTGGCGTCGGGCGTGCTTGAAGGCAGCGAACCTACACCGGCGCCCGTCGTGGCTGCACCTGTAACACAGCCTGCACCGGTTACCGCTCCAGCGGCTACGCAAAGCGTACCGGTCACCGCACCGGCAGCAGCAAGCGGCAGCTACGTCGTTCAGGTCGGTGCCGTCAGCGATCGGGCCCGTGCGCAGCAGTATCAGCAGCGCTTGAGCCAGCAGTTTGGCGTGCCGGGCCGCGTTGAGCAAAACGGAGCCGTCTGGCGAATTCAGATGGGACCCTTTGCCGGTAAATCACAGGCTGCATCCCTGCAGCAGCGCCTGCAAAGCGAGGCGCAGCTACAGTCCTTCATCACTGTTGCAAAGTAATGAATCGGCGGTATCCGAAATGTCAATTTGTGTAAAACACATTCACAATCTCATGATTAAAGTCGGATGCCTGCCTGTATAGCATTTGCTATAGTAAGGCACTTTTTTTAATTCCATCACGGATGTCGTAGTTCTGACCATGAAGACCACTTTTTCTGCTCGTTTTGTGCAGCGCATGGCGCTGACCACGGCTCTTTGCGCAGCCGCACTCTCTGCAGCTCACGCGGATGACCTGAACATCAAGACCATGATCCCTGGCGTTCCGCAAATCGACGCGGAATCTTACATCCTGATCGACTACAACTCTGGCAAAGTTCTGGCAGAACAGAATGCCGACACCCGTCGCGACCCGGCCAGCCTGACCAAAATGATGACCAGCTACGTTATTGGCCAGGCCATGAAGGCAGGAAAGTTCAAAGAAACCGACCTGGTGACCATCGGTAACGATGCATGGGCGACCGGTAACCCGGTGTTTAAAGGTTCATCCTTGATGTTCCTGAAGCCAGGCATGCAGGTTCCCGTCTCCCAGCTGATCCGCGGTATCAACCTGCAGTCCGGTAACGATGCCTGCGTCGCCATGGCCGATTTCGCGGCGGGCAGCCAGGACGCGTTTGTTGGCCTGATGAACAGCTACGTTTCCGCACTGGGTCTGAAAAACAGCCACTTCCAGACCGTCCACGGCCTGGATGCCGACGGCCAGTACAGCTCTGCGCGTGACATGGCGCTGATCGGTCAGGCATTGATCCGCGACGTGCCGAATGAATACACCATCTACAAAGAAAAAGAGTTCACCTTCAACGGCATCCGTCAGACCAACCGTAACGGCCTGCTGTGGGATAACAGCCTGAACGTTGACGGCATCAAAACGGGCCATACCGACAAAGCCGGCTACAACCTGGTGGCCTCCGCCACTGAAGGTCAGATGCGACTCATTTCAGCCGTGATGGGTGGCCGCACCTTTAAAGGCCGTGAAACCGAGAGCAAAAAGCTGCTGACGTGGGGCTTCCGCTTCTTCGAAACCGTCAATCCACTGAAAGCAGGTAAAGAGTTCGCTTCCGAACCCGTCTGGTTTGGGGATAACGATCGTGCCTCCCTGGGCGTGGATAAAGATCTCTATCTGACCATTCCTCGTGGCCGCATGAAAGATCTGAAAGCCAGCTACGTGCTGAACACTACCGAGCTGCACGCACCGCTGCAGAAGAACCAGGTCGTGGGCACCATCAACTTCCAGCTGGATGGCAAAACCATCGACCAGCGCCCGCTCGTGGTTCTGGATGAAATTCCAGAAGGCAATTTCTTCGGCAAAATCATTGATTATATTAAATTGATGTTCCATCACTGGTTTGGCTAAAAATTGAACACTTGAAAGTGTGATTTTGATCCCCATATACTAAGTATCCTGATAACTCCCACCTGACGTGGGAGTTATTATTTTTTGACGTAACGCCGGAGCTGACATGAAAACCAAACTTAACGAACTGCTTGAATTCCCTACCTCTTTTACTTACAAAGTAATGGGTCTGGCGAAGCCTGAGCTGGTTGATCAGGTGGTTGAAGTGGTACAGCGCCATGCGCCGGGCGATTACTCTCCGTCGGTAAAACCAAGCAGCAAGGGCAACTACCACTCGGTTTCTATTACCATTACTGCGACACACATTGAGCAGGTTGAAACGCTTTACGAAGAGCTCGGCAATATCGAAATCGTTCGTATGGTGCTGTAGTCCCTTTGCGGTTACCCGGTTTGCCGGGTAACCCGCTTCCCCGCTGTGATATACTCCCCGTTACCTTCTCTCTCCTTTCTTTGGGGACATCGTTTTGTACCAGGATAAAATTATTGTCCGCCATCTCGGGCTGCAACCTTATGAGCCTGTCTCCCAGGCTATGCATGATTTCACCGATTCCCGCGATGACACCACACCCGATGAGATCTGGCTGGTAGAGCACCTTCCGGTGTTTACCCAGGGTCAGGCAGGAAAAGCCGAGCATCTGTTGATGACGGGTGATATTCCGGTGATACAAAGCGATCGCGGTGGACAGGTTACCTATCATGGCCCGGGCCAGCAGGTGATGTACGTGCTGCTCAACCTCAAGCGCAGAAAGCTGGGAGTCCGCGAGCTCGTCACCCTGCTGGAACAAACGGTGGTAAACACCCTTGCGGAGTACGGTATTGACGCCCATCCGCGCGCGGATGCACCCGGCGTGTACGTAGGAGAGATGAAGATCTGTTCGCTGGGCCTGCGTATTCGTAAAGGCTGTTCATTCCACGGACTGGCGCTCAATATTAATATGGATCTTACCCCGTTCCTGCGTATCAACCCATGCGGCTATGCTGGAATGGAAATGGCGCAAATGCGTCAGTGGGTTGAAACAGCCACGCCGGATATTATTCGCCCTGTACTTTTGAACAAGTTTTTAGCGCTGCTTAACAATCCGCCTCACGAATATATCCCTGCTTAATATATTCTGCATGATGGCTCGTTTATTTGACGAGCCATGGTTTATTTCCCGCTTTTACGCTTTACAATAATCAGCATATTCTATATTTTCGAAGCGCCCGCAAATTCGCGTTACATATTATTCACCAAGCTGATAGTACCGCCCGCGGATCTCATGTTACTTGCGTGACAATCACCCAACTGTTTGTTTTTGATAAACAAGTGAAACACACATAACACTTTACGAATCTCTGCAAGCATAATAAATAAATTCAACTATCATTCATACTATGAATGAATATGGAGTGAAAGCGTGGAGTCTACGAATTTACCAGCCAAACGTATCAATGAACCCGGTGGTGAAGATAAACCGCACGTTTTTCGGACTTTACGAAATATTGATCTCAATTTACTGACTATTTTTGAGGCAGTATATGTCCACAAGGGTATCGTTAACGCTGCGAAAATTCTTAATCTCACGCCCTCTGCAATTAGTCAGTCAATCCAAAAATTGCGCGCTATATTCCCCGACCCTTTATTTATTCGCAAAGGCCAGGGCGTAACGCCAACGGCTTACGCCACGCATCTGCACGAGTACATCAGCCAGGGGCTGGAGTCGATTCTGGGCGCGCTGGATTTAACGGGCAGCTACGACAAGCAGCGAACCATCACCATCGGCACGTCTGCATCGCTGGGTGTTCTCGTCATGCCCGCCATCTATCAGGCGATAAAGCAACATGCTCCGCAGCTGTTGATACGCAACGTGATGGTGACCGAGCCCGAAACCCAGCTGGCCCAATTCCAGACGGACCTGATTATTGATACGAACAGCTTCAGCGCCCGGGCGTTGGGACAAAACGTTCTCTACGCCGATAGCCTGACGCTGGTGTGCCGCAAGCAGCATCCGGCGCTCGCCGAGCCGCTAACCATAGATAATCTTCGCCAGTACGAGCACTCCTCCTTCGTGACCGACGGTCAGGGGCCGAACCCATTACGTCAGCGCATTGATGAGCTCTTCCCGGAACGTCAGATTAGCTTCAGCAGTTACAATATGTTTACCGTCGCGTCCCTGATTGGCAGCAGCGATATGCTCTGCGTTATGCCCGCGCGCCTGTTTAACCTGCTGCGTAAATGCTGGCCGCTCGAGAGTATTCCGCTGAGCCAACTGAATGAAGAATCCTTAGAGATTTCGCTGCATTACAACAAGCTAAGCCTCCGTGACCCGGTTCTGGAAAACGTCATCAACGTCATCCGTCAGGCCTTCTGACAGGGTCGCTCAGCACAAGTCCCTGCGGCATGCAGGGCAAATGGCACAAAACAACAACTATTTTACAATTTGGCGACCGGGCAGGCTGCTTTATAGACCGTTTCAATGATATACTGCCTGTCGTTCGTTCAAAAATAGTTGATAAATACAACATTTCTTGAATAGAAACGCTTTCCTTCGATATTCGCAACTGGAACACGCACGCTATGAGTAAACCCATTGTGATGGAACGCGGTGTAAAATACCGCGATGCCGATAAAATGGCCCTTATCCCGGTTAAAAACGTGGCTACAGAGCGCGAGGCGCTGTTAAGAAAACCGGAATGGATGAAAATTAAACTTCCGGCAGACTCTTCGCGTATCCAGGGGATCAAAGCGGCGATGCGTAAAAACGGCCTTCACTCCGTCTGTGAAGAGGCCTCATGCCCGAACCTTGCTGAATGTTTTAACCACGGCACCGCGACCTTTATGATTCTGGGTGCAATTTGTACCCGCCGCTGCCCGTTCTGCGACGTTGCTCATGGCCGCCCTGTTGCGCCAGATGCGAACGAACCGCAGAAGCTGGCGCAGACCATCGCCGATATGGCGCTGCGTTACGTGGTCATCACCTCGGTTGACCGTGACGACCTGCGCGATGGCGGTGCTCAGCACTTCGCGGATTGTATTACCGCTATCCGTGAAAAAAGCCCGACCATTAAAATTGAGACGCTGGTTCCCGACTTCCGTGGCCGTATGGACCGCGCGCTGGAGATCCTGACCGCGACGCCGCCAGACGTGTTTAACCACAACCTTGAGAACGTGCCGCGCATTTACCGCCAGGTTCGTCCAGGTGCAGACTACAACTGGTCCCTGAAGCTGCTGGAACGTTTCAAAGAAGCACACCCGCACATTCCAACCAAATCTGGCCTGATGGTTGGCCTTGGCGAAACAAATGCCGAGATCGTTGAGGTTATGCGTGATTTACGCCGCCACGGTGTCACCATGCTGACGCTGGGTCAGTACCTGCAGCCTAGTCGCCACCACCTGCCGGTACAGCGCTATGTTAGCCCGGATGAGTTCGATGAGATGAAAGCCGAAGCGATGGCGATGGGCTTTACCCACGCGGCCTGCGGTCCGTTTGTGCGCTCTTCTTACCACGCTGATATGCAGGCAAAAGGCGAAGAAGTTAAATAATCCTGTAATATTTAATTACAGTAATGCAAAAAAACCGGCCTCGTGAGCCGGTTTTTTTATGCAAGCCTTGCAGCAGCGCCATTATTCTTTGTGCGAAAGCTTCTCTGCGGGAACGTCATCCTCGGCGCTTTTCTTGGCGGCCGCGTCATCGTCGTTCATCGCTTTCTTAAAGCCTTTAATGGCAGCACCCAGGTCTCCCCCCAGCGTGCGTAACTTCTTGGTACCAAACAGCAGGACGACCAGTGCGGCAACCACCAGCAGTTTGGTAATACTAATCTCACCCATAGATACCTTCTTTACTTAAAACAGGCTGCAGTCAGCGCCAAAAAACCTGATTGTATTAACGGTCATTTGACGCGCGCACACAATAGCAATCTGTAACAAGGTGAATCAAGCATTGTTGAAAAAAACATCATAATAATTGCGGTGGCGCAAACCGGCGGTTACAAAGTACGGGCAGTTGCCGACGTGCAAGCGCGATTCGCTCTGACGTTATCTCTGTGAGCAGCAGCGCAGGCGTTTCAGCTGCCGCTGCCACCGTCACGCCTAACGGGTCAACCACCCTGCTCTGCCCGATATTCTTATTCCCGCACTCTCCTGCCGCCACCACGTAACAGGTGGTGTCCAGCGCGCGTGCGGCCAGCAGCGTCGACCAGTGGTGCTCTTTTAAGGGCCCTTTGACCCACGCGGCAGGCAACACCAGCACATCAGCCCCCTGGAGCGCGAGGCTCAGCGCCAGCTCCGGGAAACGAATATCGTAGCAGGTCATCAGCCCAATTTTTAAGCCTTCAATCTCGATAAGCGGCGGCACCTGGTTTCCCGGATCCACCAGCCGCGACTCCTGAATGCTGAAGGCATCATAAAGATGCAGTTTTGCATAGCTTGCAATAACCGCGCCTTCGCGTATCGCCACCAGCGTATTCACCGCCCTGCCCGGCGAGGAAGGCACGTGCACCGTCAAAATAGTGGTCATTGCGTTGCCAGCGCTCTGCGCCAGCAGCGTATGCAAAAAATCGCCCTCCAGAGGCTGCGCAGACTTCACCGACAGGTCCGGGTCATTGTCATCACGCGCCAGCAGCGCTTCGGGGAGCACCAGCAGCGATGCTCCCTTTTGCCGGGCCTGTGCCATCAGGGAGGCGCATTTTCCCGCATTCTCACGCCAGTCCGGCGTCACCGCAAACTGCCCTACCGCAACATACATATTTGTTCCCCAGTCAAAAACAGCGTTACACTCGATGCTCTTACACATCAAATAGCAGGTATTTAGAGTGTTACAACTACTTTTAGCCGTTTTTATTGGTGGGGGAACGGGTAGCGTGGCGCGGTGGTTCTTAAGTATGCGGTTTAATCCCCTGCATCAGGCCATTCCAATGGGGACGCTGGCAGCAAACCTGATCGGCGCATTTATCATCGGGATGGGGCTGGCCTGGTTTAACCGCATGACGCATATCGACCCAATGTGGAAGCTGCTGATTACCACGGGGTTCTGCGGCGGGTTAACCACTTTTTCTACCTTCTCAGCCGAAGTCGTCTTTATGATTCAGGAAGGCCGCGTTGGCTGGGCATTGACGAATGTCGCCGTTAACATGCTCGGCTCATTTGCGATGACGGGGATCGCATTTTGGCTATTTTCGTCCGCCAGCGCGCACTGACTCTCGCCGCGTTAATGTTAGCTTAATTTTTCTCTGTCACGCTGAGTGCAATATTGAGCGAGGGTGACAGTATGAAAGAGAGTTTACTGAGCGCAGGAATGGTGTTGCTGAGCGTATTGATCGTGGCCAGCTTCCTGAAAATGTACCTGCTGGGTTGATTCAAAGCGAAAAAAACCCGCTCAATGAGCGGGTTTTGAAATTCTTGCTGACGCGTCTGAATTACAGAGCGATTACGTTAGCAGCAGAAGGGCCTTTGGCACCGTTAGTGATTTCAAACTCAACGCGCTGACCTTCAGCCAGGGTTTTGAAACCATTGGTCTGGATTGCAGAGAAGTGTACGAACACGTCTTTGCTGCCATCTTCAGGAGTAATGAAACCGAATCCTTTGGACTCATTAAACCACTTAACGTTACCTTTAATCTTAGACATCAAAATTACCTTTACATTAAAAAACGACACAAATGCTGTGTCGGGTATCAGTACATCAATTACGGGACCTTTTGTCCAGCGGATATTTGATAAAAAGTGACAAAAGTCGCGTTAATTTTTGCTGGCCGATTTTTATCCTTTACGATTCAACGACAGTACATTTTTTCGCCGCTCCGTAAGTTTTTTTCAGTTAAAACTGAAAGCGCATCCAGGCAAAGTAAACGTTACCGTTGTTATAGGTTCCCGGGATATAGGTCATCTGGAATGTTGCGGGACCATAGCCAATGGAGGCCAGAGGCAACAGAACGGGTACCGGAATGTACTTCCAGTTATCGCGCGCCGTAAAGCCTGCCGTGTAGCCCAGACCCAGACGGAAGTTATCATCCGCTAAGGGACGCCAGGTCTTCTCCCACCCGTAGCCGCCAATCGGCTCCCACTTGTTGTAAGAGTCTTTAAACGCCATCAGATACAGGCCGTGCCAGTTGCCTTTTTCATCCCAGCGGGATTGTCCAAAACCCGCCCCCCATGGGCGCTCGTTGTATCGGTCCGTCTTTTCTTTGTCATAGGCAAAACGCGCATGCCATGTTATTGCCGGAATGTAGAGGTCATAATGTTCTGGCTCATTCCAGGTTTGCGCGACGTTATCCTTAAACGTTGAGAACCACCCTTTATCCGTCGCATTGTCCTCTGCATTGACAACAGAAGAGAACGTTAACTGCCCAAAAATAAACAACAAAATCAGGAAAAATTTATTACGTACCATCACAATGCAATTACCATTCTCAGTATTTGGGGCAAATTTTATCATAGAATAGTTGAATGAAGACTTAACAACATCGGTGGTATTCCTAATTAGTCACGCTCGATCTGGGAATATTCTGATAGTGGCTTTCCTGCATGACTGAATAAGCGCATGCAGGAAATAAATTTAACGTTGATGTAACAATTTATACAGGGCCGGAATAACCAGCATCGACAATAAAGGCGCAGTAATCATTCCACCAATCATCGGTGCCGCAATGCGCTGCATCACCTCTGAACCACTGCCTCCGCCCCACATGATCGGCAGCAGTCCCGCCATAATGGTCGCTACCGTCATCACTTTAGGGCGCACGCGCAGTACGGCCCCCTCATGGATGGCGCGCATCAGCAGAGCATTTCCCGCCCCCGGTTCTCGGCCCCGATATTTATCCAGCGCATGATTTAAATATAGAACCATAATTACGCCGAATTCTGCTGCCACGCCTGAGAGGGCGATAAACCCGACAACGCCCGCCACCGACAGGTTATATTCAAGCAACCACAACAACCACACGCCGCCAATAAGCGCGAACGGTAATGTCCCCATTATTATCAGGACATCAGATACCCGTTTAAAGGTTAACCACAGAAGGATAAATATAATCATTAGCGTTACGGGCAAGACTATTTTAAGCTTTTCCGTCGCTCGCTCAAGATATTCAAACTGCCCGGACCAGGAAAGTGATACGCTCTGCGGTAAAACCACCTGCTCAGCCACACGCTTTTGCATCTCCTCTACGGCAGACTTCAGGTCGCGCCCGCGCAGGTCCACGTAGATCCAGTTAGAAAGACGCGCATTTTCACTTTTTAACATCGGCGGCCCTTCGGTCACCACGATGTCCGCCAGCTCGCCAAGCGCCACCTGGCTGCCGTTGGCCGCGATGACCGGCAACACCCTCAGCTTATCAACATTATCGCGGAGGTCGCGCGGATAGCGCAGATTAATGGGATAACGCTCGCGCCCCTGCAGCACTTCACCAATGTTGTCGCCGCCCACCAGCGTGGAAACCATACTCTGCAACTCGTCGACAGAGACGCCGTAGCGCGCGGCCTTCTGCCTGTCGATGCGAATATCCACATAGCGGCCACCGGCGAGGCGCTCCGCCAGCGCTGACGTGACGCCTGGAACCTGCTTCACCACCTGCTCTATCTGCTGGGCCACCCGCTCGATATCGGCAATATTATTGCCGTTTACCTTAATGCCTACGGGGCTTTTTATCCCTGTTGCCAGCATGTCCAGCCGGTTGCGGATGGGAGGTACCCACACGTTGGCGATCCCCGGCACTGACACCGTTTTATCCAGTTCCTCCACCAGCTTCTGCGGCGTCATACCCGGTCGCCACTGGTCACGCGGTTTAAAGTGGATCGTCGTTTCAAGCATGGTTAACGGCGCGGGATCGGTTGCTGATTCGGCCCTGCCCGCTTTACCAAATACGCTTGCCACTTCCGGTACGCTTTTGATAAGCCTGTCAGTTTGCTGCAGCAGCCGTGATGCCTCCCGGGCTGATATTCCAGGCAGCGTGGACGGCATATAGAGCAAATCTCCTTCATCGAGCGGCGGCATAAACTCGCTTCCCAGGCGGCTTAGCGGCCAGAGCGTAACAAGCAAAAGCGCAAAGGCCAGCACCAGCGTGGTTTTCGGGAACGTCAGCACCTTGTCCAGCAGCGGCTCATACAGGCGGATCAGCACGCGGTTGATTGGATTAGCCTTCTCATCGGGGATCTTTCCGCGAATAAAATAGCCCATTAACACCGGAACAAGAGTAATGCCCAACCCTGCGGCCACGGCCATCGACCAGGTTTTGGTAAAGGCCAGCGGCGAGAACATTCGTCCCTCTTGCGCCTCGAGCGAAAACACAGGAATAAACGACAGCGTGATGATTAAGAGGCTGCAAAAAAGCGCCGGCCCAACCTCTACCGCCGCACGCTCCGCAAGACGCCAGTAATCCCCCGACGTCGGCTCCTGCCCGGGGTGAGCATGTCGCCACTGCTCAAGCACTTTGTGCATGTTCTCAATCATGACAATGGCGGCATCCACCATCGCCCCGATGGCGATCGCAATCCCGCCCAGCGACATAATGTTTGCGTTAATACCCTGGTAATGCATAACCACAAACGCGCCCAGTATGCCCAGCGGCAGCGAAACAATCGCCACCAGCGCAGAACGGAAATGGAACAAAAACAGCGCGCACACCGCCACAACGACGGCAAACTCTTCGAGCAGTTTGTGCGTCAGGGTTTTGACCGACTCCTCAATCAACGTGGAACGGTCATACACCGGGACAATCTCGACGCCCGGCGGCAGCGTTTTTTGCAGTTCATGCAGCTTCGCTTTTACCGCATGAATCGTCTCCAGCGCGTTCTGTCCGTAGCGCATGACCACCACGCCACCCGCCACTTCGCCTTCGCCGTTCAGCTCCGCCACACCGCGGCGGATCTCCGGGCCAAAGCCGATGGTCGCAACGTCTTTAAGGAGAACGGGTACCCCCTCACGGCTGGCGATGACCACGTTGCGAAAATCATCCAGCGAGCGCAAATAGCCCGTGGTGCGCACCATATATTCCGCCTCTCCCATCTCCAGCAGTGCGCCACCGCTCTCCTTATTCGCCGCCTGAACGGCACTGGAAAGCTGGCTATGGGTAATGTTCAGGGCGCGCATCTTCGCGGGATCGGCCACAATCTGGTACTGCCGTACCATCCCGCCAATGCTCGCCACTTCCGAAACGTTCGGTACCGTTTTAAGCTCAAACTTCAGCGTCCAGTCCTGAATAGCGCGCAGGTCCGCCAGGCTATGCTGACCGCTGCGGTCGATCAACGCATACTCGTAAATCCACCCTACGCCCGTCGCGTCCGGCCCCAGCGAGACGTTTACCCCCGCGGGAAGCTGCGCCTGCGCCTGGCTGAGATATTCCAGTACCCGTGAGCGCGCCCAGTAAAGATCGGTACCGTCTTCAAAAAGCACGTAGACGTAGGCATCGCCAAACATGGAAAATCCGCGAACCGTTTTTGCCCCCGGAACGGAGAGCATTGAGGTCGTCAGCGGCCACGTCACCTGATCTTCAATCACCTGCGGCGCTTTGCCGGGATAGCTTGCCTTGACGATAACCTGCACGTCCGACAAATCAGGAAGCGCGTCCAGCGGCGCGCGCTGAACGGCCCACACGCCCCAGCCCGCCATCACCAGCGCGGCCAGAATCACCAGCAGCCGGTTACGTAATGAAGCCCGAATCACGGCGGCAATCATGGTGTCACCTCCGGCATTACGCTGCGCAGGCTGGCTTCCGAGTCGATCAGGAACTGCCCGGAGGTCACCACGTTATCCCCCTCTTTCAGCCCGGAGCGGATCTCCGTCCACCCCTGCGCCGTTAGCCCCGTGTCAACATTCACCGGATGGAAGTACCCGTCTCCGGTCGCTATCAGCAGCCGCGAGGATTCACCGGAATTGATCACCGCCTCTTCCGGTACCGCCAGCACCGGCGCACGTTTGGGTTCTTCCGCACGCGCGACGGAAAGGTACATACCCGGCTTTAGCCTCTGCTCTTTATTGTCCAGCACGATGCGCGCCTTCAGGGTGCGCGTCGTGGTCTCCATCTGCGGCAGCAGTTCGCTCACCGTGCCGCGAAACTGCACTCCCGGCCAGCTTTCTGTCGTCGCCACCATTTGGCTTCCCACCGTCAGAGACTGCGCCTGCGTCTGGGGATAATCGACAACCAGCCAGACCGGGTCGAGACGGGCTATCTCAAACAGCGGTGCCGTTGCCGTAATCTGCGCCCCTTCCCGCACATCCAGCTTGACCACATAGCCTGCCTGCGCGGCACGAAGCGTCAGCGTCGTTTGCGGTTTACCGCTGCGCTCGAGCGCCTGGATAACCTCCTGCGGCATAAACTGCAGCGCCAGCCGCTCCCGCGCTGCGCGCGTCAACGCCGCATCGCCAAGCTGACGCACCGCCAGATACTCCTGCTGGGCTGCCGTCCACTGTGGGATCCAGAGCTGCGCCAGCGGCTCTCCCGCGCGAACCTGCTGCTGTGGCGCCTTCACGAACAGCGTCGAAACCACGCCATTCGCGGGCGCCGACACCACGCTCACGCTGCGCTCATCCGTCGATACGGTGGCAAAGGCGGAGAAAGGTGAAACCAGCTGGCGCATCTGCGCTTTGGCCGTTTTCATGCCCAGGTTTTGCTGCTGCTGCGTGCCGATCCCGACACCGGTCGCGGCTTTCTCTTCATCGGCGTAGCGCGGGACCAGATCCATGTCCATAAAGGGAGATTTGCCGGGCTTGTCAAAACGCTGGCCGGGCATCATGGGGTCGTACCAGTACAACACCTTTCGCTCTGCGGGCTGCGCTGTCTGCTGCGCCTGATGAGACTGCCTTTGCCCGATAACATAGCCACTCCCCGCCGCGGCGATGAGGGCAGCGATAGCGGCAATTACGGTTGTTTTTTTCATTGCGCCAGCTCCTGCGGTATTAGCCAGTTTACGGCAGCCCAGGCCCGCGCCATCTCGCGTTCCGCCTGGTTCACCGCCAGTTCCGTATCCAGCACGCCACGACGCGCCTCCAGCAGTGCCGGGAGTTCCGACTGCCCGGAACGGTACTGTGCCGTCAGCACGTCCAGCCGCTGACGCTGTAAGGGCAGAACGTCATCGCGCTGGCGCTGCCACAAGGTCTGCGCGGCCCGGTACTGCGCGACCAGCGTTTGCACCTGCGCGATATGTTCACGTTTAATGAGCGTGAGCTGGTCCACCGCCTGCATCGAACGCGAGACGTCGGCAGCGTAATCTTTGTCCTGCCGTTTCGACTGGAACAGGGGCAGATCCACGCTGAACATCACGCCCGCCATATCGTCATACCCTTCGGCGCGGTGGGCGTAAAAGACCTCCACGTCCACATCCGGTATGGCCGCGACGGCAGACTGCGCGGAACGGGCTTTGGCCGTCTCGGCTTCGCGCCGGGCAGCCTCCACTTCAGGGTGCCGGACAATCCCCTCTTCCAGCGTTTTTTCATCGGCGGGGAGGCGTTGATAACGCGGCAGAGGCCCGCGAACAGCCGGGATGGATTGCCCCGTCAGCTGCAGCAGGCGGCTTTGCGCCAGCTGCACGTCGCGCTGAGCCAGCGTCTCTTTATCGCGCATTGCGCTTAGCGTCATCTGCAGCGACAGCACGCCGTCCGGGGTGGCGCTTCCCGCCCCGACGCTCGCCTTCTGCACGCCGCGCTGACGCTCGGTTTCGCTGACCAGTTTTTTTGCCGTCTTCAGCGCCTGCTGAGCGAGCGCTAAATCCAGCCATGCCTGCGCGGAATCACGCTGCAGCGCGGCGCGAATGGCTTCTGACTTTGCCAGCACGCCCCGCGCCTGTGCCTGAAACGTCTGCGCCTTACGCTCGCGCTTCTCTGAACTGACGTAGCTCTGCATGATGCCCACTTTCTGCATCGTCATGCCTTCACGCGTCAGCCGCCTGTCGCTGCTGCCCTGCACCGGGACGTTTTCAATGCCAAATTTCAGTTTCGGGTCGGGTAATTGGGTGGCGGAATCCGCCATCGCATCCAGCGCCTGCGCTTCGTTACGGCTGGCAGATAACTCCGCTGAATAGCGTTGTGCTTCGGTTAGGGTCTGTTCAAGCGTCCACGGCTCCGCCTGCGCGGCGGAGCCAAAAAACGCGAACGCCACCCCACCGAGCCACAGGCCCAGTGTGTGTAGTTTCATGGTCTCCTCGCTTAGCGCTTAGGCGTCAGCGAGACAATCTGGAAGCCGTCACCCGCACGCTCAAGCGTGAAGGTCACCTCGTCACCGGGTTTTGCACCGTTTAGCTCTGCGCCCGCAGACAACGTGAACGGCATGGTCATAGCCGGCCATTTCAGTTCGGGAATGGCGTCATGCTGAAGCATGACGGCGTCCTTAGAAACAGACTGAACCACCCCGTGGCCCTGCCAGCTCTGGTTGGCCTGTACGGAATAAGAAGCGAAAGAGACGGACGCGCCAAGCAGCGCGGAAAGGTATAAAGCACGCATGATAAAACTCCTGTTAAACGTTAATTAAATTAAAAACAACGGATTAACAGGTGTATCTACTCTCTGAACCGGCAATAGCGAATCGTTGCCGGGGGCCCCACAGCAGGCGGAGACAGTGACCACGCAGCGTGGCTGACGGAGGTGCATTCTGGCGGAGTGAAGGAGAGCATCATGGCGGCAGGAAGCGCCACCAGCTGCGGCTGTGCGGGATCTTTCTGAACCTGATCCGGCACGCAGTGCTTTTCGCACAGCGGCGACGCGTCGACCGCATGGTGCGGACCCGGTTTCGCCATCATATCCATATGCTGGATAGCCGCGACCTCACCGCGCAAATCGATAGAACAGTCGTGGGAGGCAATCGCCACCTGACTCTGAATGAACAGCCAGCCAAAGGCGACCAAAAACATCAGCAGATGTTTTTTGAGGAAGCGCAGGCGACAGGACCAGCTGGCATGCATATCGGCATCGTCAAGTGAGGAAAGGTAGCCGGAGTATAAGCAGGCAAAAGAATGGATGAAAAGCGCTTTTAACGAGTTTTACGTTAATTACCGGCTGGCGGGCCATTAACGCTTAATAACTTAACAATGCCATATCAATTTAATGACATATAATGATGATTAAGCCAATCAATAATGAAGTGATAAAAATGGCGCTACGTTGGCAAAAATATCGTCATCATCTCCTTTAGTAGTAATTTTATTGATTTTAATCAGCAAGGAGTGGCCATTTATTCGGCACATTTCATGCTTCTTTTTTATTGATTATTCGTGCTCTCGGGCAGCAAGGGTACAGGGGAAACCATGCTTACGTTTATCGAGCTCCTTATCGGAGTCGTCGTCATTGTGGGTGTAGCGCGCTACATCATTAAAGGCTATTCGGCCACGGGCGTGTTATTCGTCGGCGGCCTGACGCTGCTGATCGTCAGTGCGCTAATGGGCCATCAGGTTTTACCTGCCAGCGAAACCAGTACCGGCTATACCGCCACTGACATCGTTGAATATATTAAAATCCTGCTTATGAGCCGCGGCGGCGACCTGGGCATGATGATCATGATGCTGTGTGGTTTTGCCGCCTATATGACCCATATCGGTGCCAACGATATGGTGGTTAAACTGGCCTCTAAGCCACTTCAATATATCAACTCCCCGTATCTGCTGATGGTCGCCGCCTATTTCCTGGCCTGCCTGATGTCTCTTGCCGTTTCGTCGGCGACAGGTCTTGGCGTACTGCTGATGGCGACGCTGTTCCCGGTGATGGTCAACGTGGGCATCAGCCGCGGCGCGGCGGCGGCAATTTGCGCTTCCCCTGCGGCCATTATTCTGTCTCCCACCTCTGGCGACGTGGTGCTCGCCGCGAAAGCCGCAGAGATGTCGCTGATCGACTTCGCGTTCAAAACCACGCTGCCCATCTCTATTGTGGCCATCGTCGGAATGGGCGTCGCGCACTTCTTCTGGCAGCGCTATCTCGATAAGAAAGAGAACATCAGCCACGAGATGATGGACGTCAGCGAGATCACCACCACCGCGCCGGGGTTCTATTCCATTCTGCCGTTCACCCCGATCATCGGCGTGCTGATTTTTGACGGCAAATGGGGTCCGCAGCTGCATATCATTACTATCCTGGTGATCTGCATGCTGCTGGCCGCCCTGCTGGAATTTGTGCGCGGGTTTAACACGCAGAAAGTCTTCTCGGGCCTGGAAGTCGCGTATCGCGGCATGGCCGATGCGTTCGCTGGGGTGGTCATGCTGCTGGTGGCGGCGGGCGTGTTTGCTCAGGGTCTGAGCACCATCGGCTTTATCCAGAGCCTGATCTCCATCGCGACCTCGTTTGGCTCTGCCAGCATTATCCTGATGCTGGTGCTGGTTGTGCTGACGATGCTGGCAGCCATGACCACCGGTTCAGGTAACGCACCGTTCTACGCCTTCGTTGAGATGATCCCGAAACTCGCGCACTCCTCCGGCATCAACCCGGCCTATCTGTCTATCCCTATGCTGCAGGCCTCTAACCTGGGGCGCACCATTTCCCCGGTATCGGGGGTGGTGGTCGCGGTGGCGGGTATGGCAAAAATTTCGCCGTTTGAAGTGGTAAAACGCACCTCAGTCCCGGTACTGGTGGGTTTGATCATCGTTATTATCGCTACGGAAGTGCTGGTTCCCGGCGCCGCCTAAGCTAAATTTCTGAATACCTTAAAGCGCCTGCGGGCGCTTTTTGTGCTTTAATAACTGCCAGAAATTAATCGCGTTTCATCAATCAGGAAATCAAATGTTCAGGAAGGATGTCATTATCCCCTCTGGCGCCATGGCGCTCTCACTTTGTGTATTCTCCATAGAGGCCGAACCGCTTAAGGCAACGCAATACGCCGATTTCGATCGCTACGTTCTGGCGCTTTCCTGGCAAACCGGGTTTTGTCAGAGCATGGCCGATCGCAACCGCAAGGAGCCCGACGAGTGCCGCCTGCAAAAAGAGAGTGCCAGCAAGAGTGATTTCCTGACCGTTCACGGCCTGTGGCCCGGCCTGCCGAAGTCGATAGCGTCGCGCGGCGTCGACGAACGTCGCTGGATGCGCTTTGGCTGCGCCACCCGCCCGCTGCCGAACATGCCGGAAGCCAAAGCCAGCCGCAAATGCGCCGCCGCCGAAACCGGTCTGTCCCTGTCGGGGGCGGCAAAGCTGAACAGCGTCATGCCCGGCGCGGGCGGGAACTCATGCCTGGAACGCTACGAGTATGCTAAACACGGCGTCTGCTTCGGGTTCGACCCCGACGCCTATTTTGGCACCATGGTGCGTTTGAATCATGAAGTCAAAAGCAGCGCGGTGGGGAAATTTCTCACGGATAATTACGGCAAAACCGTTACCCGTAGCGCCTTTGACAAGGCTGTTGCCACAACCTGGGGCAGGGAAAATGTCAAAGCGTTCAAGCTCACCTGCAATGGCAACCCGGCCTACCTGACGGAAATGCAGATCTCCCTGAAGGCCGCCACGATAAATAATCCGCTTTCCGCAGGTTCGTTTGCGCCACAGCCGCATCCCGGCAGCTGCGGCAAACAGTTTGTAATCGACAAAGTCGGATATTAATTCTCTTCCGGGCCTCCCCTGCCCGGATTTTCATTCATTTCCGTTATATGACGATTAGCGTCACACTTCCGCGCTTACGCATCATTCATCCAGCTATTGCATCATTTATCCGGTAAACACAATCGAAACCTCCCCGCCATAATCGAGGCGTCATCTACTGGAGGAATTTCACATGGCTAAAAAATTGATCGCGCTGTGCGCCTGCCCGATGGGTCTGGCACATACCTTTATGGCCGCTCAGGCGCTGGAAGACGCCGCCACGGAAGCAGGCTACGAGGTCAAGATTGAAACGCAGGGTGCAGACGGCATCCAGAATCGCTTAACGGCGCAGGATATCGCCGAAGCCGACATCATCATCCACGCCATCGCCATCACCCCGGAAGACAACGAGCGCTTCGAAACGCGCGACGTCTACGAGATCACGCTTCAGGACGCCATTAAAAACGCGGCGGGCACCCTGAAAGAGATCGAAGAGATGATCGCAGCAGAACAATAATAATTTTCAACCTCAGGGGTTTTCGTCATGGCAATTAAAAAACGCAGTGCGGTTCGCCCGGAAGGTCACGAGGGCGGTACGCTCGCAATCAAACCCGCGCCGGTCGTCACCAGCAACGCTTTCTGGAAGGAACTTCCTCAGCACATTATGTCGGGTATTTCCCGCATGGTGCCGACGCTCATTATGGGCGGGGTGATCCTCGCTATTTCACAGCTTATCGCCTACGTCTGGCTGGAAATTCCCCCCGATACCGGCATTATGGACGCGCTGAACTCGGGCAAATTTACCGGGTTCAATCTCTCCGTTCTGAAGTTCGGCTATCTGACCGAATCCTTCGGCGGGCTGCTGTTTAGTTTTGCGATCCCGATGTTTTCCGCCTTTGTCGCCAACTCCATCGGCGGCAAGCTGGCCTTCCCGGCCGGTTTTATCGGCGGTCTGGTCGCCACGCAGCCCACGCTGGTATTGAATTTCGATCCTGAAAAACTGACCTGGCTTGCCGCCAAACCCGTGCCTTCCACCTTTATTGGCGCGCTGATTATCGCGATTGCAGCAGGCTACCTGGTGAAGTGGCTGAACACCAAAATCAGCGTGCCGCAGTATCTGCTGGCCTTCAAAAGCACCTTCCTGATCCCGATTATCTCCGCGCTGTTTGTCATGCTGGCGATGTATTACGTCATCACCCCCATTGGCGGCTGGCTCAACGCCGGGATGCGCACGTTACTGCTGGCAGCAGGCCAGGCGGGATCGATGATGTACGCCATCGGCATGGCGGCCGCGACGGCCATTGACCTCGGCGGGCCGATCAACAAAGCGGCCGGTTTTGTCGGGCTGGGGTTAACCACCGACCACGTATTGCCGATCACCTCGCGCGCGGTGGCCATTGTCATTCCACCGATTGGCCTCGGCCTGGCCACGCTTATCGATCGCCGTCTGACCGGCAAACGCCTGTTCAGCCCGCAGCTCTATCCGCAGGGCAAAACGGCGATGTTCCTCGCCTTTATGGGGATCAGCGAAGGCGCCATTCCGTTTTTACTGGAGAACCCGCTCGCTACGCTGCCCGCGTACATGATCGGTGCGATCGCCGGTGCCATGACCGCTACCGCGCTGGGTGCCGTTCAGTGGTTCCCGGAATCGGCAATCTGGGCGTGGCCGCTGGTGACCAATCTCGGCGCCTATATGCTGAGCATTCTTGTCGGCGCGGTCATTACCGCTCTGCTGGTGGTCACCATCCGCAACAGCATGCACAAACGCGGAAAACTCGCCATCGATACGCTGTAATGGGGTGAAGAATGGATTTACTGACCAAGCTCCGCCACTGGCTTGCAGCCGAGAAAATGGATGGCGTACTGATTGCGTCGCGCCAGAATAAACAGCCGCATCTGGGGATTTCAACCGGTTCAGGCTACGTGCTGGTGACGCGAGCGCGAGCGCACATTCTGGTGGATTTCCGCTATTACAACGATATCGCCTCGCGTGCGGCGGGCTACCGGATGCATCTGCTTGATGCAGCAAACCCGTTTGCCACGGTAGTGAACCGCCTCATTGCCGAGGAAAACCTCGCCACGCTGGGGTTCGAAGGTGAATACGTCAGCTGGCAAACCGGCTGTCAGTGGCGCGACACGCTAAATGCAACGCTTTGCGGTATCTCCCTTGATGCCCTGCGGCAGATAAAAACGGCGGACGAAATTGCCCGCATTCGTGCGGCCTGTCGCATTGCCGACAGCGCCGCACGGCATATCCGTCGCTTTATCCAGCCAGGCATGCGCGAGCGCGAGGTCGCCGCCGAGCTGGAGTGGTTTATGAAGCAGCAGGGGGCGGAAAAGCCCTCTTTCGACACCATCGTTGCCAGCGGGCCGCGCGGCGCCCTGCCGCATGGAAAAGCCTCTGACAAAGTGATTAATGCAGGGGAACTGATCACTCTCGATTTCGGCGCCCAACACCAGGGATACTGCTCGGACATGACGAGGACGTTCCTTGTCGCCGGGCAGAGCCAGAGCCCCGAAAAGCATCCGCTTTATCAGGTCTATCAGACCGTGCTGGAGGCGCAGCTCGCGGCCATCCGCGCGATTCGCCCCGGTATTCCCTGCCATCAGGTAGACAGCGCCGCCCGCTCGGTGATTGAGCGCGCGGGCTACGGGCCGCAGTTCGGTCACAATACCGGGCACGCCATCGGCATTGATGTCCATGAAAACCCTCGTTTTTCTCCAACCGATACCACGCTGCTTCAGCCCGGTATGCTCTTGACCGTCGAACCGGGTATCTACCTTGAGGGCGCGGGCGGCGTGCGGATTGAAGACGTCGTTCTGGTGACGGAGACGGGAGCCGAGGTGCTCTACGCCATGGATAAGACCCTGCAAATAACGGGAGAACGGTAATGGACCATGAATTACTGCGCGCGCTGAGCGAAGCCGATGCGATTGCAGCCTCAGAACAGGAGGTGCGCGACATCCTGATCGGTGAGGCGCATAAGCACCATAAAGAGGTGCAGTTTGACGGCCTCGGCTCCGTGCTCATCCGCGTTAACCAGAGCAGCGGGCCGAAGGTGATGGTCTGCGCCCACATGGACGAAGTCGGGTTTATGGTGCGCAGCATTACGAAGGAAGGGGCGATCGACGTGCTGCCGATTGGCAATGTGCGCATGATGGCACGAACCCTACAGCCGGTACGCATAACCACGCGTGACGGACGGAAAATCCCCGGTTTGCTGGACGGGGACGTCAACGGCGCTACCGTTGACAATCTGCGCGTCGACATCGGTGCCACCTCGGCTGAGGAGGTCTTAGCCAGCGGCATTGACGCGGGTGACCGCGTGACGTTCGATACCCTGTTTCAGCGTCTTCCCCACCGCCGCGTGATGGGAAAAGCCTTTGACGACCGGCTCGGTTGTTACCTGCTGATCGCCCTGCTGCGCGAGCTCCACCGGGCGCCGCTCGACTGCGAGCTATGGCTCGTAGCAAGCTCAAGCGAGGAGGTCGGCCTGCGGGGTGGAGAGACCGCCGCGCGGGCCGTCAACCCCGATATCGCACTGGTGCTCGATACCGCCTGCTGGTCTAAAAACTTTGATTACGGCAGCGCAAACCATCGCCAGATTGGCGCGGGTCCCATGCTGGTGCTTTATGACAAAACCCTTATCGCCCCGCCAAAACTGACGGCGTTTATTGAAAAAGTCGCGCGCCCATTAGGCATCCCGCTGCAAAAAGACATGTTCAGCAACGGCGGCACCGACGGGGGAGCGGTACATCTCTCCGGCACGGGCGTGCCTGCCGTGGTGCTGGGCCCGCCGACCCGACACGGGCACTGCGCGGCATCCATCGCCGACGAAAACGACATTAACCACACCCATCAACTGCTTGTCGCCCTTGTGGCATGCATGAACCGTGAGACCGTGGCTCACCTGACGGACTTCAGGTGCTGATCTCACGCGGTAAGGAGTAACCATGCTTTCGATTGAATTTTTCTGCCCGCTGCCCAACGGGCTGCACGCGCGCCCGGCCTGGGCGCTGAAGGAGCAGTGCAGCGCATGGCACTGCGATATCCGTTTTATTAACAAACGCCTTAACACCCACGCGGATTCAAAAAGTTCGCTGGCGCTGATCGGCACGGGGACGCTGTTCAACGACAGCTGCGTGCTGGAACTGAGCGGTAGCGACGAGGAGCAGGCACGGCGCGCCCTTGAGCAGTATATCAATGCGGAATTTATCGACAGCGACAGCATACCTTCCGGTGATGCGCCCCACGTCGCTCATCCCCTTCCCCGCTCGCTGGTGCGGCTCAACCCGCAGCTGCAGCACGCCATTACGCTCGCCACCGGCATCGGTACCGGCACATTGCAAGGCTGGCAAAGCGATAATCTCAAGCGCTATCGCCAGAACCCGGCGTCGCCGGAGGACTGTACGCGCCTGGAACATAGCCTTGCCACGCTTGCAGAGCAGCTTAACCAACGCCTGCGCGGGCTTGAAGGCGAGAGTAAAACCATCATCAGCGCTCATCTTTCGCTGATTCAGGATGATGAATTTGGGGGCAACATACGCCGCCTGATAAGCAACGATCGGCTTAGCCTTGCCGACGCCATCATTCGTAACATGGAGCAGATCTGCGACAAGCTGTCGAATTCGGCCAGCGACTATCTTCGTGAGCGCGTCAGCGATATCCGCGACATCAGCGAGCAGCTGCTGAATATCACCTGGCCTGAACTCCAGCAGGCCTCCGGGTTTACCCTCAACGCGCCCACGATTCTGGTGGCCGAAGATTTAACGCCCAGCCAGTTTTTAAGCCTCGACACCCGGTACCTGGCAGGCATGGTGCTGGAGAAAACGGGGCGAACGTCGCACACGCTGATACTGGCACGCGCCGCGTCCATTCCCGTGCTGAGCGGCTTAACGGTCTCCTTGCTGGCGCCGTTTATGGGCAAAGAGGCCGTTCTGGACGGCATCTGCAGCGTACTGGTTACGGAGCCTGATGAGGCCGTCAGCTGCTACTATAGCGTGGCGCAGCGCCTCGCCGAGATCCGCCACCAGCAGCAGATCAAAGATGCAGGGCTGCCTGCACTCACGCGGGATAACGTTCCGGTAGATATCGCGGCCAATATCGGCAGCGCGCTGGAGGCACCTGGCGCATTCGCCTGCGGCGCGCAGGGCGTTGGCCTGTTTCGAACCGAGATGCTTTACATGGACCGCGATAGCGCCCCGGACGAGCAGGAGCAATTTGAAGCCTACCAGCAGGTCCTTCTCTCCGCAGAGGGTAAACCCGTCATCTTCCGCACCATGGACATTGGCGGCGACAAGCAGATCCCGTACCTGAATATTCCGCAGGAGGAGAACCCGTTCCTCGGCTATCGCGCGGTGCGCATCTATCCGGAGTTTGCTCACCTGTTCCGCACCCAGCTTCGCGCCATTTTACGCGCGGGCGCCAGCGGTAATGCGCTGCTGATGATCCCGATGGTGCATAGCCTGGATCAGATTTTGTGGGTCAAACAGGAAGTGCAAAACGTGCGGGATGAGCTGGCGTCGCAAGGGTTGCGCCATACGCCGCACCTGCCGCTGGGGATTATGGTTGAAGTGCCTGCCGTCTGTTTTATCATCGACCACTTCTGCGAAGAGGTCGATTTCTTCAGCATCGGCTCAAACGACATGACCCAATATCTTTACGCGGTCGATCGCAACAACCCGCGCGTATCGCCGCTCTACAACCCGATCGCGCCGTCATTTTTACGCATGGTGCGCCACATCGTCACGGCCGCCCACCGCCACGGTAAATGGGTCGGGATTTGCGGTGAGCTTGCCGGCGAACGTCGTTATCTGCCGCTTCTGCTGGGGCTTGGCATCGACGAGTTCAGCATGAGCGGGCCACGTATCCCCGCCGTGAAAACCCAGCTGCGGCAGCTGGCGATGACGGCCTGCCGGGAGCTGGCCGATAGCGCCTGCGAGTGTCGCAGCGCGGAAGAGATAGAAACTCTGCTGGCCGATTTCACGCCTGAAGAGCCCGCGCGACCGCTGCTGGCGCGGGAGACCATCGTCTTTGGTCAACCGCTGACCTCCAAAGAGCAGGTGCTCCAGTACCTGTGCGGCAACCTGGCGATTCAGGGACGCACAGATAATCCGCTGGAGCTGGAAGAGGATATCTGGCAGCGCGAAGAGATTGTCACCACGGCCGTTGGGTTCGGCGTGGCCATTCCGCACACCAAATCGCAGTGGATACGCCACTCCAGCATCAGCATTGCGCGTCTGGAAAAGCCCATCGGCTGGGAGTCAGACATGGGCGACGTGGAGCTGGTGATCATGCTGACGCTGGGCGCGCAGGAGGGGAACAACCACGTGAAAGTATTCTCACAGCTGGCGAGAAAGCTGGTGAACAAAGCGTTTCGGGAAGCCCTGTTCGCGGCTGATTCACCGGAAAGCATGCTTGACCTGCTCACTGCTGAAATCAGCTTTTGATTGCTACTGGAAGCGGGCGCGATACTCCCCCGGCGTCAGACCAAACTGGCGCCGAAACAGCCTGGAAAAATAGTCGCTGTCGGGGTACCCGCAGCGCTTCGCCACCTCGCCCACCGGCAGGTGGTATTTTTGCAGAATAGTGCGCGCTTTGCCCATTCGCACCCAGCGAACGTAATCCACAAAGCTCATCGTGCCGTGCTGCGAAAACAGGCGCGACAGGTGGTTAGGGGAAATCGTAAACAGCGCGGCGACGCTCTCCCGCGAAAGGGGTTCCACATAATTATTCTGCAGCCAGCTGCAGATGCTCTGGTAGAGAAACTCCCCGCGCGAAAGCCCCGGCTCGGCGCATGACGAGGCCACCTTCCGACACCAGTGAAGCAGGCTCAGCGTCAAAGGCTGGATAATGGCCTGATCCTGCGGTGACGCGCTCAGATGCGTAAGCGCCATCAGCATGGCGGCACACTCGCCTCTTTCCGGATGCGGAAGCTGCACGTTGCGCTGAGGCTGCCCGTTGCCCGGCCCCTGAAACGCCAGCCCCAGCCAGGAGGGTGCAAAGACAATGCTCAGCAGCATCACCGGCTCGTCAAACATCGGCACATTGGCCGCCTGGGCAGGCATAAACAGCATCTCCCCCTGACGGATCGCCTTTTGCTCCGGGATCAGCTGGTTGCCATACACCCCGCGCAGGACCACGTCGAGACGGGGCCACTCAGAACGAAAACGCCCGGCAGGTGCCGGGGCCGGCGAGTGAGCAAACCAGACCCGCCCTAGCTGCTGGGGGTTCAGCACCAGCCCGCTGAGCAGGTCGGCAAAAAACTGCCGATCGGCGGGAAGCCGGGTATCAAGCATGTTATCCCCTGCGCGCGTCGGGGCGAACCAGGTCGAACCGATGCGTATCGCTGATCCCATAGTACGCCGTTGGCCCACCCGCGCGCAGAATCGGCTGCGCCTTCGCGGTCTGGTAAATACCCTCTTCCAGCAGCGTATCGGCAATATGAATGCCGACCACTTCCCCCAGCACCAGCCAGGTGTCAACCGGCGTACCGTCGGCGCCCGTCAGCTGGATGCACTGCGACAGGCGGCACTCAAAGTTAACCGGGCTTTCCGCCACGCGCGGCGCGTTCACCAGCTGGCTGGCCGCAGGCGTGAGCCCGGCAAAGGTAAATTCATCTTCACCGTGGGGAAGCGTGACGGAGGTTTCATTCATTGCCTCGGCCAGGTCGCGCGTCGCCAGGTTCCAGACAAACTCGCCCGTTTCGGTAATATTGCGCACGCTGTCCTTCCAGCCGTTGCTGGAAAAACCGATGATTGGCGGGCGGTAGTTGAAGCAGTTAAAGAAGCTGTACGGGGCGAGGTTAAGCTGGCCCGCTTTATCGCAGGAAGAGATCCAGCCAATCGGACGCGGGCCGATGATGGCGTTCAGCGGGTCATGCGGCAGGCCGTGCCCCTGAGAAGGTTGGTAGAAGTACATAGTGCTCTCTCATTGGTGGGGCTGTCGCGAATTACGCTTCGCTCATTGCCCTGTTTCAGGACGCTCAGCGTAACGCAATCCGCCAAAAATTAAGAAGGATAATGCAGATTTGCACCGCTTCACGTTTTTCGCCAAAAATTCATATGACTGATGAATGTGACCAACATCACTTCAAACTTGCCCGCTCAGTGAGTATCATCGGGAGAGTTAAACCCTCGCTGCCAGACGGCGAGGGTTTTCTTTTGGATTGGTTTCTGCGTTACACGCAGCATTAACGACATGGAGTAAAAAATGTCCAGACCCACAATTATCATTAATGAACTCGACGCAGAACGCATTGACCGACTTCTGGAAAAAGCTGAATTCGCTTCACTCCCGGTAGCAGATGCGCTGAATGAAGAACTCGACCGGGCGCAAATGTGTACGGCTGAAACCATGCCGCATGACGTGGTGACCATGAACAGCCAGGTCAAATTCCGCAACCTGACCACCGGTGAAGAGCTGACCCGCACGCTGGTCTATCCGGCGCAGATGACCGACAGCAGCGCCCAGCTCTCCGTTCTGGCCCCCGTTGGCGCAGCCCTGCTTGGGCTTCGCGCGGGTGACACCATCCACTGGGAATTACCGGGAGGTGCCTCGGCCCATCTGGAAGTGCTGGAACTGCTTTATCAGCCAGAAGCGGCGGGTGATTACCTGCGTTAATTCACCCGCTATCATTGCCCAGAGGATGCAAACGCATCCTCTTTCGGTGATATCACCCATTTTTCCTATGTCGCTCAAAATCCCCTTAATCCACGCTTAATCTGTTTTGGTGCCGCGGGGACGGTCATGGGTGAAACACTCGCTATTATGCTGGTTTTTCTCATTTTTTTGGCGGTAATCGTCACGGCCGTGCTGTATCTTGAGCGTCACTGGTAAGCGAGCTGCGTCACACCACCCCGCCGGGGAACGCGTTAACCAGCCCTTTTACCTTCTGCTCCGCCGCCTCAGGCGTGTCTGCGCCAGGCACCAGGATCACCTTACGGCACTCCTCTTCCCGCTTTTCAAAAATCTTGTAGGCGCGTTCGGCATCCGACAGCGGCAGATAGTGCGTGACGATCTCCTCAGGCGTGAGCAGGCCTTTTTCAATAAGCGGCAGCAGCTCTCCCAGCCAGGCATGCACGTGCGTCTGGCCCATCTTAAAGCTCAACCCCTTATCAAACGCATCGCCAAACAGGAAGCCGTGTATAAAACCGGCATAGACGCCGGGCACGCTCACCACGCCGCCGCGACGCACGGCTGCAATACACTGGCGCAGGGCTTTACCGCTGCTGCCCTCAATTTTGAGATTGCTGAGGATCGTTTCCGTGGTGCTGCCTTTGGCTTCAAACCCGACGGCATCAATCACCGCATCTACGCCGCGCTGCCCGGCCGTCTGCTCGATAATTTTTTCCGCCGCATCGTTATCGTCGTCGAAGTTAATGGGGATGGCACCGTAACGCTCCTGGGCAAATCGTAGCCGATACGGGTGATGGTCAATCACGAAAATCTGCTCAGCGCCCAGAAGCCGCGCGCAGGCAATGGTCAGTAAACCGACCGGACCCGCGCCGAAAACCGCGACGCTTGAGCCTTTTTCTATCTGCGCGTTTTTTGCCGCCTGCCAGGCGGTAGGCAGGATGTCAGACAGGAACAGCGCTTTATCGTCGGAGAGAAGCTGGGGCACTTTGAACGGCCCCACGTTGCCCTTCGGCACGCGAACGTACTCCGCCTGCCCGCCCGGTACCCCGCCATAAAGGTGGCTATAGCCGAACAGCGCGGCGGGCGCGGGGATCTGCTTCTTATTCAGCGCAGCCCCCTGCCCGGCGTTGGTTTTCTCGCAGGCGGCGTACTGCTGCATCTGGCAGAAGAAGCAGTCCCCGCAGGCAATGACGAAGGGAATAACCACCCGCTCGCCCTTCTGGAGGTTCTTCACATCCCTCCCCGTTTCGACCACTTCGCCCATAAATTCATGGCCAAAAATATCGCCGTGTTCCACCTTCGGGATCTTACCGCGATAGAGATGCAGGTCGGACCCGCAAATCGCCGTGGCCGTCACGCGCAGGATGATATCGTCAGGTTGTTCAATTACGGGATCGGGGACATTCTCAACGCGAACATGGTGCGGACCGTGGTAGGTGAGTGCTTTCATGCGACCTCCGAAAGGATGTGGGTAAGCTTATAAAAGGGTAGCGTCCTCTGGCGGTCTGCCCTGGAATCCGGGCGTTTTGAGATTTATCCTGGCGAGATAAAAAAGTGCTGTTGAGATTACAGAAACCAATAATATTTTATGTTTGAATGAATTCAGCGTTTATAAACAAGGAGAAACGGTTATGTATAAGACAATCATTATGCCGGTTGATGTTTTTGAAATGGAACTGAGCGACAAGGCCGTACGTCACGCGGAATTCCTGGCGCAGCAGGACGGCATTATTCATCTCATGCACGTATTGCCGGGTTCCGCCAGCCTGAGCCTGCACCGCTTTGCCGCCGACGTGCGCCGCTTCGAAGAGCATCTGCAGCACGAAGCCGAAACGCGCCTGCAAACCATGGCCGGGCACTTCACTATCGATCCTTCACGCATTAAAACCCACGTCCGGTTCGGCAGCGTGCGCGACGCCGTTAACGAGCTTGCGGAGGAGCTAAAGGCTGACGTTGTGGTGATCGGCTCCCGCAATCCGTCGATTACCACCCATCTTCTGGGATCGAACGCGTCGAGCGTCATCCGCCACACGCACATTCCGGTGATGGTGGTCAGATAAAAAAAAGAGGCCACCTTTCGGTGGCCTCTTGCTATTGCAGGTGTCGTCTTACTTTCTTTTATTATGCTGTTTTGGTACGGATCAGGTAGTCAAACGAACTCAGTGACGCCTTCGCACCTTCGCCGGTCGCGATGATGATCTGTTTGTAAGGCACGGTCGTACAGTCACCCGCCGCAAACACGCCCTTCACGCTGGTTTCGCATTTGGCATCGATGATGATTTCGCCCATGCGGTTGCGCTCAATCGCGCCTTCCAGCCAGGTGGTGTTTGGCAGCAGGCCAATCTGGACGAAGATCCCCGCCAGCGGCACGCTGTGAACATCACCCGTTACGCGGTCGCGGTATTCCAGACCCGTCACTTTGCTGCCGTCGCCCTTCACTTCCGTGGTCTGCGCGTTCAGCACGATGTCGACGTTTTTCAGGCTGCGAACTTTATCCTGCAGCACCTGGTCGGCCTTCATCTCTGGCGCAAATTCCAGCAGGGTCACGTGTTCAACGATACCCGCCAGGTCGATAGCCGCTTCCACGCCGGAGTTACCGCCGCCGATCACCGCCACGCGCTTGCCTTTGAAAAGCGGGCCGTCGCAGTGCGGGCAGTAGGTTACGCCTTTAGTGCGATACTGATCTTCACCCGGCACGTTCATGTTGCGCCATTTCGCGCCGGTCGCAATGATGATGCTGCGCGCTTTCAGCACCGCGCCGGACGCGGTTTCAATCTGGTGTAAACCGCCTTCAACCGCAGCAGGAACCAGCCTGCTGGCGCTCTGGCTGTCGATGACGTCAACCTCGTAATCGCTGACGTGCGCCTTCAGCGCGCCGGCCAGCTTTTGACCTTCGGTTTTCGGCACGGAGATGTAGTTCTCGATGTCTACGGTATCGAGTACCTGACCACCAAAACGCTCTCCCATCAGGCCGGTACGAATACCTTTACGTGCGGAATACACCGCCGCCGCCGCACCCGCAGGGCCGGAACCGACAATCAGCACGTCGTATGCATCACGCTTGTTCAGCGCTTCCGCCGTGCGTTTTTCGGCGCCGGTATCCACTTTGGCAACGATTTCGGTCAGCGTCATGCGGCCCTGGCCGAACTCCTGACCGTTCAGGTAGACCGCCGGAACGCCCATAACGTTGCGATCGGTGATTTCGTTCTGGAACGTACCGCCGTCAATCGCCGTGTGCTTAATGCGCGGGTTCAGGACTGACATCAGGTTCAGCGCCTGCACCACGTCCGGGCAGTTGTGGCAGGAGAGCGAGTAATAGGTCTCAAACTCAAAATCGCCGTCGATATCGCGGATCTGCTCCAGCAGCGCCTGCGCTTCTTTAGACGGATGGCCACCGGTCCACAGCAGCGCCAGCACCAGTGAGGTAAATTCGTGGCCCAGCGGCGAACCGGCAAAGCGCGGCCCGCGTTCGGAACCCGGGTTGGTAATCAGGAAAGAAGGTTTGCGAACGGCCAGCGTGTTGTCTTCTTTGAACGTCACCTTCGGTGACAGCTCGGCGACCTCTGCCAGCAGCTCTTTGATTTCTGCCGATTTCGCGCTGTCGTCCAGCGTGGCAATCAGCTCAACGGGTTTGGTCAGTTTCTCAAGGTAGGCCTTGAGCTGGGTTTTCATGTTTGTGTCGAGCATTATTCTTCCCTCTCTTAAGACGTCATCATGCAAGCTGCCTTACACTGGCGGCCTGAATGCAACTTGCATCATGGTGCTTGGATGAAATGGGCGCGGGTGCGCCCATTGATTGCCGGGTGGTACTTCGTTTACCCGGCCTACGATACTGTAGGCCAGTGCAAGCGCAGCGCCGCCGGGCTTTACAGACTTAGATCTTGCCGACCAGGTCTAAAGATGGAGCCAGAGTCGCTTCGCCTTCTTTCCATTTCGCCGGGCACACTTCGCCTGGGTGAGAAGCAACGTACTGAGCGGCTTTCACTTTACGCAGCAGGTCAGATGCGTCACGGCCGATACCTTCAGCGGTAACTTCGATAGCCTGGATAATGCCCTGAGGGTCAACAACGAAGGTAGCACGGTCAGCCAGGCCTTCATCTTCACGCATGTTTTCGAAGTTACGGGTCAGGGCGCCAGTCGGGTCACCGATCATCGCATATTTGATTTTAGCGATGGTTTCAGAGCTACCGTGCCATGCTTTGTGGGTGAAGTGGGTGTCGGTAGAGACAGAGTAAACGTCTACGCCCAGCTTCTGCAGTTCGTCGTAATGGTCAGCCACGTCACCCAGTTCGGTCGGGCAAACGAAGGTGAAGTCAGCCGGATAGAAGAAGAACACGCTCCAGCGGCCTTCGGTATCTTTCTCGGTTACTTCGATGAACTCACCGTTTTTGAACGCCTGGTTTTTGAAAGGTTTAATTTTAGTGTTAATCAAGGACATCTGTACTTCCTCCGTGTTTTCGTTGAGAGGTAAGGTAACCAACTTTGCTCATCGGGGCTAATGCGTATGCTTTATCAAATCAATCAGCCAAACCTTACAACCTCAACAAGACAGCAAGGTGAACCTTGAACAGGAAAGCCTGAAAGTAAAAAGGCCGCCTCAATGGGCGGCCCTGATACCTGAATTCCCCGCAGGTTCATTCAGTGCCAGCCGAAGCTGACGTTGCGTTGCGCTCTACAACCCTTAGCTTCAAGGCGGTAACAGCGGTTTGATTACACCATTCGCGCCGGGATTGAGCAATCCATAACAGAGGCATTCCTGCCTATGACTGTGATAGGTAAAATCAAAAAATGCTTTCAAAAAGTTATAAATTAAATTTTATTATAAATCCCTCTCCATATATAAATCTCGTTTGTCATTCAAATAATCAACTCACACTTTAAAGATAAAATTATCTTCATCGCCCGTGAAGTTCTGTTTCATTAATCTAACGCCGTGATATATTAAGGCTATGTAAATATAAACTTAAGTAAGTGAACCACTACGATTGTAAATGGTTCGCTTCATTCTATAGTTATCAATGATGTGATAACGACAGCAAACGCGGCACACTCAGGACGAACCATGGCAAATCTCTACGATCTTAAAAAATTCGATCTCAATCTGTTAGTCATATTCGAATGCATATACCAACATCTCAGCATCAGTAAAGCCGCCGAAACGCTCTATATCACCCCCTCTGCCGTGAGCCAGTCGCTGCAGCGCCTGCGCGGCCAGCTCAATGACCCCCTCTTCATACGTTCAGGTAAGGGGATTACGCCCACAACGGTCGGCACCAACCTGCACTATCATCTTGAGCAGAACCTCAACCAGATTGAGCAAACTATCAACCTGATGCACCACACGGAGATCAAGAAAAATTTCGTCATTTATTGCTCTCAAATGGTGACGCCAGGCTATATGCTTGAACCAATGAAGCTATTAATGGCTGAAGATAATTATGAAATAGAACAACGCGATATGCTTCTCTCCCCGGAATCCGCAGAAGATCTGCTTGCGTACCGTAAAGCGGACCTGATCTTCACTAATGCACCGGTAAATAACCGCTCAGTGGTCTGCACTCACTTTACCACAGTGCCGATAGTGCTAATCTGCAGAGACGGCCATCCGAGGATGGTTGACCCGGCCACTGCCGAAGCGTTATACCGGGAGAAGTTTACCTTTTACCAGAGTACTCACCCGGGCGTTAAGGAATTCCAGAACCGCGCCAATGACGTCTTCCCGGAGAGAAACATCGCGTTTCGTACTGACTCCGTCAGCTCGCTCATCTCTATGGTCAGCTCAACGGATTTATTAGGCTTTATTCCCGTTTCAATCTTTGAGACATATAAAGAGGCGTTAAAATTAAAACTGATTACCCCCCCCTTTGAACTTCCCCAAATGCATGTCTATATGCTCTACAGTCGTTCATCACTGAACAGCAGAGTTTTCTCAACATTCATTGAGAAAATGCATAAACTCTGTTTTTCTCCTTTAACTGATTAAGAATCATTTGCAAGGTACACTATTAAAAACAGGGGAAAGAAAATGATTACGTGAAAGTAAGAATAAATACTTTCATAATAACCGTTAATTTCGGTTAGGCATTTACCACGCAGGATGCGATGAACCATGTCGATCTATAAAATCCCTATACGGGAAAATGTTCTTGAAGCCGCTGCTGAACGCATAGGCTGGACGCTTAACAATTTTCAGCGAGTGTGTATTTCCTTTTCTGGCGGAAAAGATTCTACCGTGATGCTTCATCTTGTGGCCCTCCAGGCGCGGCAGATGAAACGAAAAATAGATGTGTTCTTTCTGGACTGGGAAGCGCAGTTTTCGTTAACCATCAGGCATATTGAAACACTGCGGGCGCTTTATCAGGATGTCATTCAACAGTTCTGGTGGGTTGCGCTCCCGATTACGACCCAAAACGCTCTGTCTCAGTTTCAACCTGAATGGCAATGCTGGTCACCCGAAACGCGCTGGGTTCGCCAGCCGCCGGAAGATGCCGTTACCGATGCCCACTATTTCGATTTTTACCAGCACGGCATGACGTTTGAGGCCTTCGTCCGCGATTTTGCCGAATGGTACGCGCAAAAACGCCCCGCAGCGGTCATGGTTGGGATCCGCGCTGATGAGTCCTACAACCGTTTTCTGGCTATCGCCTCTGCACGTAAGCAGCGTTTTTCTGATGATAAACCCTGGACAACCGTCGCACCGGGCGGGCATGCCTGGTATGTCTACCCCTTATATGACTGGAAAACCGCCGATATCTGGACCTGGTTTGCGAAAACCGGCTGCTGCTATAACCCGCTTTACGACCTGATGTACCAGGCTGGCGTGCCGCCGCGCTATATGCGGATTTGTGAACCCTTTGGCCCCGAACAGCGCCAGGGGCTGTGGCTCTACCATGTTGTTGAACCCGAACGCTGGGCCGCCATGTGCGAGCGCGTCAGCGGCGTGCGCAGCGGGGGAATTTACGCCGGACACGACAATCATTTTTATGGCCATCGCAAAATACTGAAGCCCGAACGCCTTTGCTGGCGTGAATACGCCATGCTGCTGCTCGACAGTATGCCGCAAAATACGGCAGAGCATTACCGCAATAAAATCGCGATTTATCTGCACTGGTATCAAAAGCGCGGCATGGAGGATATCCCCGACACCCAGGAGGGTGACATCGGTGCCAAAGACATTCCCTCCTGGCGTCGTATTTGTAAGGTTTTACTCAATAACGATTACTGGTGCAGGGCACTCTCATTCAGCCCAAATAAACCCAAACATTATCAGCGCTACAGCGACAGAGTGAAGGCAAAACGCAAGGAGTGGGGAATTTTATGCGACAAAGAATAATTACCGAAATGGAAACGTACCTTCAGTCACTTCCCGAAGAGGATCGAATAAACGCCATTAATGCATTTCGCCAGGCAATACATAAAAACAGTCCCTTTCGCGATCACCCTATAGACTGCGTTCTGTGGATCAAACAGGACGAAATTACGGCTAATGATTACAACCCCAATAAGGTTGCCCCACCGGAAAAACGGTTGCTCAGCCGGTCCCTGGAACTTGATGGTTTCACCCAACCTATCGTTGTGACGCAAAATGCGTCTCGGCACTACGAAATTGTTGACGGTTTTCATCGCCATGAGATTGGCACGAACCGGGCGTCGTTAAAGCGCCAGCTCAAAGGCTTCTTGCCCGTCACCTGTTTGCGCCAGGATCGGCAGGACAAACATAACCGCATGGCGGCCACCATTCGACACAACCGGGCGCGCGGGCGACATCAAATCAACGCCATGTCAGAGATCGTCCGTGAGCTGGTACAACTCGGCTGGAATGACGAAAAAATAGGCAAGGAGCTGGGGATGGATAGCGACGAAGTGTTACGCCTTAAGCAAATCAACGGCCTGCTTGAGCTATTTGCAGACCGTCGTTACTCCGAAGCCTGGACCGTAAAATAATCAGAGCGTATTCAGACGCTCAGCCGCCGCCAGCAGCGTCGATTCCTGTTTCGCAAAACAGAGGCGAATCAGCCTGTGCGGGAAGGGATCGGCGCAGAAGACCGACAGCGGGATGGCGGCAACGCCCACCTCTTTTGTGAGCCACTGGCAAAAGCTGACGTCGTCCAGGTCGGAAATCGCGCTGTAGTCGGCCAGCAGGAAGTAGGTCCCTTCGCAGGGCAATATTTCCAGACGGCTTTTGCTCAGCGCGTTCACAAACAGATCCCGACGCTCCCGATAGAAGTTCGGCAGGTCGCGATAGTGCTCAGGTTCGGCGCGCAGCATATCCGCCAGCGCCAGCTGGGCAGGCGTGTTCACGGCAAACGTCAGGTACTGGTGCACCTTGCGCAGCTCGGCGCTGATGGCTGCCGGTGCCACACAGTAGCCCACCTTCCAGCCGGTCATGTGGAAAGTCTTACCGAACGAAGAGACGGCAACAGCGCGCTCGCGCAGCTGTGGATGCGCCAGCACGCTGGCGTGGCCTTCTTCAGCAAAGCAGATGTGCTCATACACTTCATCACTCAGCACGTAAATTTCACGTTCCGCAATCGCCTGCCACAGTGCGGCGAAGTCGCTTTTCTGCCAGACCGTTGCAGACGGGTTGTGCGGCGTATTGAGGATCACCAGACGGGTTTTATCGCTCAGCAGCGCAGCAAACGCCTGCCAGTCCGGGCGGAAATGGGGCGGCTGCAGCGCCACGCGTTTCACTACGCCGCCGGAAAGCTCGATGGCAGGCGCGTAGCTATCGTAGCTTGGGTCAAAGCAGATGACCTCATCGCCCGTGCGCACCAGCGCGGTAATCGCGGCGTACAGCGCCTCGGTTGCCCCTGCCGTTACCGTGATATCGCTGTTCGCATCGGGCCTGTAGCCATACAGCTCGGCCGTTTTATCCGCAATGGCGTCCCGCAGCGCCTGCACGCCGGTCATCGGCGCGTACTGGTTCGCCCCCTGCGCCACGTGGTGGGCAAGACGCGCCTGTAAATAGTTCGGGCCGTCAAAATCCGGGAACCCCTGCGAGAGGTTAATGGCATTGTGCTGCTGCGCCAGGGCGCTCATCTGCGTAAAGATGGTGGTACCCAGATCGGGGAGTTTACTCTGCGGAATCAATGCGTTATTGCTCATTGTGCGGTGCCTGCTTGTAATACTTATGTTGCTGCCACTATAACACGATGTTAGTCTTTGGCAATCAAGACGCTTAGACGTCTAAACCATATCAATATTCCTGGCCGCGAGGGTAAAAGGAAATGACAGACAACCTGCAACTCACACACCTTGTCGACGCCTGCCGCTGGATCGGCGCCAAAGGCTGGGCTCCCGCCACCGGCGGCAACATGTCGGTGCGTCAGGATGAACGCCTGTGCTGGCTCAGCGAATCCGGTAAAGACAAGGGCAGCCTCACGACGGAGGATTTTCTGCAGGTGGAGATCGCCACCAACCGCGCGCCCTCTGGCCGCAGGCCGTCGGCGGAGACCGGATTGCACACCCTTATCTATCGTCTGTTCCCGGAGGCCAACGCCGTCCTGCACGTTCATACCGTTAACGCCACGGTGCTGTCGCGTCTGGTGAAAGAAGCCGAACTCAACATCAACGGCTTTGAAATGCAAAAATCCCTCACCGGGCAGACCACGCATCTGGATACGGTAGCCGTTGCGGTATTCGATAACGACCAGGATATCGACGCCCTCGCCTCGCGAATCGCCCATTACGCGCAGGAACGCCCGCTTAATTATGGTTTTCTTCTGCGCGGCCATGGCTTAACCTGCTGGGGACGCGACGTGGCCGAAGCCCGCCGTCATCTGGAAGGATTAGAATTCCTGTTCGAATGTGAAATGCGTTTACGACAACTGGAGAGAGTATGATTCGCGCGATTGTGACGGATATTGAAGGGACCACCAGCGATATCCGTTTTGTCCATGAGGTTTTGTTCCCCTACGCGCGTGAGCGGCTGACGGCCTTCGTGACCGCGCAGCAGTACGCCGAGCCGGTCAAATCCATTCTGGACAACCTGCGTGATGAAATTGGCCACCCGCACGCCAGCGTCAGCGAACTTATCGAGGCGCTGTATGCCTTTATGGATGAAGACCGCAAATCGACGGCGCTGAAAGCCCTGCAGGGGATCATCTGGCAAGACGGCTACGTGAACGGCGACTTTACTGGCCACCTCTACCCGGACGTGCTGCCTGCGCTGGAAAAATGGAAGGCACAAGGCATTGATCTCTATGTTTATTCCTCTGGCTCCGTCGCCGCGCAGAAACTGTTATTTGGCTACAGCGATGAAGGTGATATTACTCATCTGTTCAGCGGCTATTTTGACACCCATATCGGTGCCAAGCGCGAGGTGCAGTCTTATCAGAACATTGCGGCACAAACGGGCATCGCCCCGTCGCAGATCCTGTTCCTGTCGGATATCCATCAGGAGCTGGACGCGGCTGAACGGGCAGGTTTTCGCACCCTGCAGCTGATTCGCGGCGATGAAGACGGCGCAAGCCATCATCATCAGATCCACCAGTTCGACGAGATTAATCCGGAGCAGATCCCTTCATGAGCGCATTGACCATTTATTCCGATAAAGACGCCAGTCAGCACCAGTGGCACAGCACCGACGCCGCCGAAATCGCCCAGCAGCTCAACGCTAAAGGGGTGAGGTTCGAACGCTGGGCGGCGGATCGTGACTTAGGCCAGGATCCCGCGCCCAAAGCCGTGATCGATGCGTATCAGCATGCCATCGACAAGCTGGTGGCGGAGAAAGGCTATCAGAGCTGGGACGTGATCAGCCTGCGCGCCGACAACCCGCAGAAAGAGGCGCTGCGCGCGAAGTTCCTGAACGAACACACCCACGGCGAAGACGAAGTACGCTTTTTCGTGGAAGGTGCGGGGCTGTTCTGCCTGCACATTGGCGATGAGGTGTATCAGGTGCTGTGCGAGAAAAACGACCTGATTTCCGTACCCGCAGGCACGCCGCACTGGTTTGATATGGGCTCAGAGCCGAACTTTACGGCGATTCGAATTTTCGATAACCCGGAAGGCTGGGTGGCGCAGTTTACGGGCGATGCGATCGCGGATGCGTATCCGCGCCTCGCTTGATGAGCCAGCACCGAACCGTCCCCTCGCCCCTCCGGGGAGAGGGTTAGGGTGAGGGGAAACAGCGTGTTGCTATTTCCTTTTCCAACATGGATTAAATGCTGACGATAATCCTCTGCACATCAGCTCCAACCAACCTCGCCAGATGAGGAATACCAAAAAGAGAAATCTGTCTTCGACTTAATCAATGAATTCTCCCCCTCACCCCAGCCCTCTCCCTCAAGGGAGAGGGGGTCGAAGAGACTTCACATACCCCACCAGCTGATCCAGCACAATCCCCCACCCTTCGTGGAAGCCCATCTGCTCGTGCTGCTCGCGGATTTCCTTCGTCGGATGACGCGCTATCGCCGTGTAGCGGGTTTTACCCTCGCCTACGTCTTCCAGCAGCAGGATCGCCGTCATAAACGGTTTCTCGGCCGGCTTCCAGCCTTCGCTATAACCGTCAGTAAAGACCAGCTTTTTCCCGGGATCGATTTCAAGAAATACGCCCCGGTTATCCATCCGCTGTCCGTCCACCTCAAACACGGTATTGAATCGCCCGCCCACGCGCAGATCGAGGTCGCATTCGGTCACCTTATGGGGAGCAGGAATGAAGAAGTTTTTGATGTGCTCCGGCGTGGTCCAGCAGAGCCACAGCATGTCGCGCGGTGCGTCCACCACGCGCTCCAGTTTTAAGTCTGTTTCAGGATCGAGCCTCACGATAACGTCCTCTAAAGGGAACCCCTTACAAGGATAGTCCCACTCAGGCAAATTTCCCTTTCGCTACCTCTTCAGGGGTGACCACACCCGTATCCAGCACCCAGCCGCTAATCAGCGAGGCAGGCGTAACGTCAAACGCCGGGTTATAGACCTGCGCGTTTTCCGGTGCCCACTGCACCGCGCCAAAGCTTCCTGCTACGCCCGTCACCTCGCTGGCAGCGCGCTGTTCAATTGGGATCGCGTCACCGTTCGGGCAGTCCGGATCGAGGGTCGTTTGCGGCGCGGCCACATAGAACGGAATACCGTGGAATTTCGCCAGCACCGCCAGAGAATAGGTCCCGATTTTGTTCGCCACGTCGCCGTTGGCGGCAATACGGTCTGCCCCCACCCACACGGCGTCTACCTGCCCTTTCGCCATCAGGCTGGCGGCCATGGAATCGGTAATCAGCTGATACGACACGCCCAGCTCGCCAAGCTCCCACGCGGTCAATCTACCGCCCTGCAGCAGCGGACGAGTCTCATCCACCCAGACGTTGCTGACCTTGCCTTCCTGGTGCGCGTGAGCAATCACGCCCAGCGCGGTGCCGACGCCCGCCGTTGCCAGCCCGCCGGTGTTGCAGTGGGTCAGCAGGCGGCTGCCGGATTTCACCAGCGCGCTGCCCGCTTTCGCAATGGCGTCGCAAAGCCGTTTATCTTCGTCAATCAGGCGCAGCGCTTCGGCTACCAGTGCCGAAACATACTCTTCCTGCCACAGCGCGAGCTTCATGCGGTCAAGATTGTTCATCAGGTTCACCGCCGTCGGGCGGGATGCGCGCAGGGTTTCTAGCGCCGACGCCAGCTCGTCGCGGCTTTTGCCGTTTTCCGCCAGCAGCGCCAGCAGCAGGCTTGCAGAGAGACCAATCAGCGGCGCGCCGCGCACCCGCAGGGCATGAATGTGCCCAACCAGCGCCTCTACCGTCGAGGCATCCAGCCAGCGTTTCTCCTGCGGAAGCGCCTGCTGGTCGAGAATAAAGAGCTGATTATTCGCCACCCGCAGGCTGGTCGTCTGTAATGTCTGCATGTCGTTAATTCCCTGTTGCGTTGTTGTAGCACATTGTGTCAGGATGAAATCCAGATGTATAGACGTCTACATGTCTTTATTAGCAAACCGTGAGGAACAGGCCATGTCGCAATACCGTACCTTTACCGCTCAGGACGCCGTGGAGTATGCCAGGCAGTTTGGCGGCCTTGATGACCCATCATCGCTGGTGGAGGCGCAGGAGGTAGGCGACGGCAACCTCAATCTGGTATTTAAAATTTTCGACAGCGCGGGCGTGAGCCGCATCATCGTTAAGCAGGCGCTGCCCTACGTGCGCTGCGTCGGGGAGTCCTGGCCGCTGACGCTGGACCGCGCCCGTCTTGAGGCGCAAACGCTGGTTGAGCACTACCGGCACAGCCCGCAGCACACCGTGAAAATCCACCACTTCGACCCGGAACTGGCGGTGATGGTGATGGAAGATCTCTCCAGCCATCGCATCTGGCGCGGCGAGCTGATCAACAACATTTACTACCCGCAGGCGGCGCAGCAGCTGGGCGAATACCTCGCGCACGCGCTGTTCCACACCAGCGATTTCTACCTGCACCCGCACGAGAAGAAAGCGCAGGTGGCGAAATTCATCAACCCTGAAATGTGCGAGATCACCGAAGATCTGTTCTTCAACGATCCGTACCAGATCCACGAGCGCAACAGCTACCCGGCCGAGCTGGAAAATGACGTAGCGGCCCTGCGCGACGACGCTCAGCTTAAAATTGCCGTGGCCTCCCTGAAGCACCGCTTCTTCTCGCAGGCTGAAGCCCTGCTGCACGGCGATATTCACAGCGGGTCGATTTTTGTGGCCGACGGCAGCCTGAAGGCCATCGACGCCGAGTTCGGCTATTTCGGGCCGATAGGTTTTGATATTGGCACCGCCATCGGCAACCTGCTGCTGAACTTCTGCGGCCTGCCGGGGCATCTTGGCATTCGCGATGCCGCCGCCGCGCGCGAGCAGCGCCTGACCGATATTCAGGAGCTGTGGAACATCTTCGCGGAACGCTTCCAGGCGCTGGCAAACGAGAAAGCCCGCGACGCCGCGCTCGGCGCACCGGGCTATGCCTCCGCGTTCCTGAAAAAGGTCTGGCATGACGCCATCGGCTTCTGCGGCACCGAGCTCATTCGCCGCAGCGTCGGGCTTTCCCACGTGGCGGATATCGACACCATCCAGGATGAGGCCATGCGCCACGAATGCCTGCGCCACGCGATAACGCTCGGTAAAGCGCTGATTGTCATTGCCGAGCGCATCGACAGCGCGGAAGATCTGGTGGCACGGGTGCGGCAGTACAGTTGATTTCTCCCTCTCCCCGTGGGAGAGGGCCGGGGTGAGGGCATCAAACCGCACTTACCCCAAATACTCAATCACCGACAGCCCGCCGTTATAGTCCGTGCTGTAAATAATCCCCTGCGCATCCACAAACACGTCGCACGACTGGATCACCTGCGGGCGATTCGGCCGCGTGTCCATCATCCGCTCAGGTGCCGCCGGCACCAGCGCCCCGGTTTCAACCGGCCGATAAGGATTGGAAATGTCATACGCGCGCACGCCCGCGTTCTGATATGTGGCAAAAATCAGCGTCGAGCTGACGAAGCTCCCCGGCCGGTTCTCGTGCAGGTTGTGCGGGCCGAAATGCGCCCCTTTCGCCACGTAGTCGGTTTCATCCGGCTGCGGGAAGGTCGAGATGCTCACCGGGTTCGACGGCTCGCGGATATCAAACAGCCAGATCAGCTTTTCGCCGTCTTCCTGATTGTCGAGCACCGCTTCGTCCAGCACCACCAGCAGGGAGCGGTCCGGCAGCGGCAGCGCGGTGTGCGTGCCACCGCCAAACGGCGGGCTCCAGCTGCGGTGGCTAATCAATTTCGGCTGAGTGCGATCCTTCACGTCCAGCAGCGTCAGGCCGCCGTCGCGCCAGCTGCCGTAAGCGGTATCGCCGGCAATAATCGCGTGGTGCAGGGCGTAGCGTTTCCCCTCCGGCCAGTTCGGCTGTTCGCCTTCGGCCTGGTTCATCCCCGGCAGCCACCAGCGCCCCGCCACTTCAGGCTTGCGCGGATCGGCCAGGTCGATGGTCAGGAAGATGTAGTCGGTAAAGCCCTCAATGAGCGCTGAAACGTAGGCCCAGCGACCGCCGACGTACCAGATGCGGTGAATGCCGATGCCGCTCAGCGACAGAAAGCCGACTTCACGCGGCCTGTCCGGCGTGGAGATATCAAAAACGCGCAGCCCGGCGCTCCAGCCTTTGTCCTGCACGTCGCTGACGGTCTCCCCCACCTGGCGGGTGTAGTAGACCTTCTCGTCGGCAAAGCGGGCATCGGCGAACAGATCCCGGGCGTTAATCACCAGCAGGAGATCGTCATGCGCCTGCAGGTGCACGTTCCAGGTGCCGTGCGGCGCGGGCACGTAGCCTGCTGCTTTCGGGTTCTTCGGGTCGCGCACGTCGACAATCGAAAAGCCCTGCGACACCATGTGGCCGATATAGGCGAAACCGCGATGCACCATCAGCTGCACGCCGTCCGGGCGACCGCCCTGGTCGCTATGGCCAATCAGCCGCATATTGCGGCTGTATTCTGGCGGGGGTAAAGAAGTCACCTTGAGCTCCTTTTGGTTTTCTCCCTCTCCCTGTGGGAGAGGGCCGGGGTGAGGGCATCAGGCCGCACCTGACGCCACCCGGCTTGGTTTTATTTATTTTTCGCTTCGAGCGTCGCAAACCACGGCGCGATAAAATCTTCCGTCTGGCCCCAGCCCGGAATAATTTTACCCAGAGACGCCACGTTCACCGCGCCCGGCTGGGCGGTCAGCAGCGCCTGCGGGATCGCCGCCGCTTTGAAATCGTATGTCGCAGGCGTCGCTTCTCCGGCAATCTTGTTCGCCACCAGACGCACGTTGGTCGCGCCAATCAGCTTCGGATCCACCGCCACGCTCACCTTCCACGGGCTGCCGGACTCGCGCATCAGCTGCAGATCCTGGTTGGAAATATCGATGCTGTAGAGCTTGATCTCGGTGCGGCCGTTCTCCTTGAGCGCCTTATACGCGCCCTGGCTGAAGGCGTCCCACGTGCCCCAGATGGCGTCGATTTTGCCTTTCGGGTATTTCGCGAGGATCGCACCCACCTTGTTGGCGGTATCGCCCTGCACGTCAGAGGAGACGGCGCCGATGGACTCCAGCTCTTTGATGTCCGGATACTGCTTTTGCAGCTCTTTGTACGCCGCCTGACGACGCTCCATCGGCGGGAAGCCCGCCACCCACAGCTTGACGATATTGGCCTTGCCGTTGAAATCTTTCGCCAGCTGGCCGAAGGAGAGGTTGGTCAGGGAGGCATCGTCCTGCTGGGTCACGGTCACGCCCGGGATCTCGCCGTTAACGGCGGTATCAAATACCGAGACTTTGATCCCGGCATCCACCGCTTTCTTCACCAGCGCGGTTGCATACGGATCGCGCCCCTGAGAGAGAATAATCCCGTCGTACTTCTGGCTGATGGCCTGGTTAACGAAGTCCTGGAATTTGGCATCGTCACCGTTGCTTAAAAAGGTGCTGACCTTAAAGCCGAGCTTCTTGCCCTCCTGAATCGCACCGGCGACAAACTGCGTGGTGTTGTCGTCAGAGCCCAGGTTACGGATCACCGCGATGCGGATCGGGCCGTCATGGTTCGCAATGGCCGCCGGAAGCGGCGCGGGCGTAGCCGCGAAGCCTGGCAGAGCCGTGAGCAACCCAAGTGCCACCAAAGAGAGTGCAATCTTTTTCATTTTTTATCCCGTTGTGTTGTCAGCGTTTTTGTATGTAGGTAATCGCCAGTGCCACCGCGAGCACCAGCCCTTTTATAATGTCCATGGCGTAATACGGCACGGAGAGCATCACCAGCCCGTTTGACAGCACGCCGAGGATCACCGCCCCGACCAGGGTTCCCAGCGCGTTCGGTTTGCCTGAGCCTGCCAGCGAGAAGCCAATCCACGCCGCCGCCACCGCGTCCATCAGATACCCGCCGCCCGCATTCACCTGCGAGGAGCCAATACGCGAGGCCAGCAAAATCCCGCCTAACCCCGCCAGCAGCGAGGCGATCACGTAGGCCGCCACCTTGTAGCGCGTGGTGCGAATGCCGGAGAGACGCGCCGCTTCCGGGTTGCCGCCGATGGCGTACATCCGGCGTCCGTGAGTGGTCAACGACAGGCCCAGCTGCGCCAGCACGGTCACCACCAGCATGACGATCACAATCGTCGGCACCTGCCCCAGCAGGCTGAACGCCGCCGGAATGGTTCCTTCCGCCATGTCGCCGCTCGGCAGCACCATGTTCTCGGTAATCGAGCCGCCGTAGCTGTAGGTCATCGCCACGCCCTGAATCACAAACAGGCTGGCAAGCGTCGCGAGCATGTCCGGAATGCGCAGGATGACGATCAGGAAGGCGTTAAACAGGCCCACCAGCGTGCAGAGCGCAAGGGTGATCAGAATCGACTCGGTGGTACCAAAGCCGTGCCAGACGAAAAGGGAAATGACCAGCGCGTTCGCCAGCGAGGCGGTCGATCCGACCGACAGATCGAACCCGCCGATGGTCAGGGAGATCGACACGCCGATGGCAATCACCGTTACGATGGCGATCGAGCGCAGAATGTTGATGATGTTGTTCGGATCGAGGAAGTTGTCCGAGGCCAGGCCAAAGACGGCCACCAGCGCGACGACGGTCAGCAGCATGCCCCACTTATACAGAAAATCGAAAATGTACTGACGGCCAGACGCCGCCGCGGTCACTGAAAGGGCCTTGCTCACGACGCCGTTCCTCCGGTTGAATAATAAAGTAGTGTCTCTTCACGGGCTTCCGCCCCGGCGATTTCCGCCACGATGCGACCGTCCCACAGCACGCATATGCGGTCGCACAATCCGACCAGCTCGGCGAATTCGCCCGAGGCGTAAATCACCCCTTTGCCCTCGCGCGCCAGGCCGTCGATCAGCTGAAACAGATCGGTTTTGGCCTTCACGTCCACGCCTTTGGTCGGCTCGTCGAATATCAGCACGCTGGCGTCATTGCGCAGCCATTTGCCGATGGCGACCTTCTGCTGGTTGCCGCCGGACAGACGTCGCAACACCTGCCCCGGCCCACGCGCACGCACGCCAACGCGGGCAATCACCTCTTCCGCCCAGCGCCACGCCTGACGATGGCCAAACAGGCTCCAGCGCGAGAAGCTGTTATCGGCGCTCACGGCAAGGTTCATGCTCACCGGCTCGTCGATAAAAATGCCCTCTTTCCGCCGCTCCTCCGGCACCAGCGCCAGCCCGCGCAGCACGGAGTCGGCCGGGTCGCGCGGTTTCCAGGCCTGATGATTCAGCTCGCCGCGCGCTACGCGGCTTCTGCTGGCGCCAAACAGCGCCTTGCAGAGTTCGGTTTTCCCCGCCCCCGCCAGCCCGGCAATCCCGAGGATTTCGCCTTTGCGCAGGTGCAGGGAGATATCTTTCAGCAGCGCGTCGTCGTGCAGACCTTCTACCCGCAGGAGCGTCTCTTCGCCGTGCGGCGGGCGCGCGGGCGGGTAGATATCGCTCAGCACGTGGCCGAGCATCTTCTCGACGATGGCTTCGCCGCTCAGCTCGGCCATCGGACCGGACTCAATCAGCTTGCCGTCACGCAGCACCGTCAGGGTGTCGCAGATGGCCTTCAGCTCGTGGATGCGGTGTGAAATAAACACCACGCCGATGCCCTGCTCTTTTAAACGTCTCACCACCGCAAACAGACGGTCGCTTTCATGCGCGTCCAGCGGGGCGGTAGGCTCATCCAGAATTAAAAAGCGGCAGCGATGTGACAGCGCCCGCGCCAGCAAAATCTGCTGCTTTTCAGCCAGCGAACAGCTGTCGATGGAACGTCGAACGTCCAGCGTAACGTCAAGCTGCGCCAGCGCCTGCCTCGCCTGCTGGCGAACGGTGCGCCAGCTGTAGCGATGGCCCGGCTGCGCCAGCTGGTCGAGCATGATATTTTCAGCGATGCTCAGACCGGGGATCAGCGCCACGTCTACCTCCTGCTGCACGAGGTGGATGCCCAGCCGTTTAGCGTCCAGCGGCTCGCGGATCGTCACCGGCTGATTATTAATGCAGATCTCACCCTCGTAGCGATCGTGGGTGCCGCACAGCACCGCCATCAGCGTCGATTTTCCCGCGCCGTTTGCGCCGGTCAGCGCGTGCACGGTTCCGCCCGTGAGCGTAAAGTCCACGCGCGACAAGGCCTGAAAGCCGGAAAAGGCCAGGCTAATACCGCGCATTTCAAGGCGACTGGAACCCATTCGCGTAAATCCTTCATTACTCTTCTGATTTATCGAATTTTTCACAGCTCCGGTTGACTGACAACGACGGAAAAGGCATAAGATAAAGCGAAATATTATTAGCCATCCGGATGTCCAGACATAACATCGGGTTAGCGCTTGCTAAAAAAAGGACAACATCATGAGCAACACCGATATCCGCGTCGTGCCCGGCCCGGCGAACTACTTCTCTCACTCAGGCAGCCTTGCGCAGCTGGATCGCTTCTTTACCCCGGAGCAGCTTTCCCGCGCGGTGTGGATTTACGGCGAACGCGCCATCGCAGGCGCACGCCCTTTCCTGCCGGAAAGCTTTAACGCCCCGGGGGCAAAACACCTGCTGTTCAAGGGCCACTGCAGCGAGCGCGACGTCACCCATCTGGTCAATGAATCCGGCAGCGATGCCAGCGTGGTGATTGGCGTCGGCGGCGGCGCGGTGATGGATACCGTCAAGGCCGTGGCGCGCCGTTTAGACGTTCCATTCGTGGGCATCCCCACTATCGCCGCCACCTGCGCGGCGTGGACGCCGCTCTCCGTCTGGTACAACGATGCCGGTCAGGCGCTGCAGTTTGAGATTTTCGACGATGCCAACTTCCTGGTGCTGGTAGAGCCGCAGATCGTCCTCAACGCCCCGGCGGAGTACCTGCTGGCGGGCATCGGCGATACGCTGGCGAAGTGGTATGAAGCCGTTGTGCTGGCACCCGAGCCGGAGAACCTGCCGCTGACAGTGCGTCTTGGTATTAACGGCGCGCTGGCAATCCGCGACGTGCTGCTCGAACGCAGCGAAGAGGCGCTGGCCGACCAGCAGCGCGGCAACCAGACGCAGGCGTTTCGGGACGTGGTGGACGCGATTATCGCCGGTGGCGGTATGGTGGGCGGCCTGGGCGAACGCTACACCCGCGTGGCGGCAGCGCATGCGGTGCACAACGGGTTGACCGTGCTGCCGCAGACGGAAAAATTCCTGCACGGCACCAAGGTCGCCTACGGCATTCTGGTGCAAAGCGCGCTGCTCGGCCAGGACGACGTGCTGGCGCAGCTGGTGGCGGCGTACCAGCGCTTTAACCTGCCGACCACGCTTCGCGAGCTGGACGTGGATATCAATAACCGAGAAGCGCTGGATAAGGTCATTGCCCACACTCTGCGCCCGGTGGAGTCGATTCACTATCTGCCGGTTGCGTTAACGCCTGAGGTTTTGCGCGCCGCGTTTGAGAAGGTGGAATCCTTCCGCCGTTAATCGCGCCGACCGTCTATACCTAATGATGATTCTCACCACTCTCGCAACGAGGTCATCATGCAGATCGATTTAACAGGTAAGAAGGCGCTGGTCACCGGCGCCAGCCGTGGGTTGGGTCGTGCAATTGCTCTGTCGCTGGCGCGCGCCGGCGCCGATGTGGTTATTACGTATGAAAAATCCGCAGAGAAAGCCCAGGCGGTCGCCGATGAGATCGCGGCGCTTGGGCGGCACGGCGAGGCCGTTCAGGCCGACAGCGCCAGCGCGCAGGCGATTCAGGATGCCGTGACTCATGCGGCACGTTCCCTCGGTGGGCTGGACATTCTGGTCAACAACGCCGGGATCGCGCGCGGCGGCCCGCTGGAGTCCATGACGCTGGCGGACATTGACGCCCTTATCAACGTCAACATCCGCGGCGTGGTGATCGCCATTCAGGAAGCGCTGGTGCATATGTCCGACGGCGGGCGCATCATCAACATCGGCAGCTGTCTGGCGAACCGCGTAGCGCAGCCGGGCATTGCCGTTTACTCGATGACCAAATCGGCCCTCAACTCCCTCACCCGCGGACTGGCCCGTGATTTAGGTCCACGCGGCATTACCGTTAATCTGGTCCACCCCGGCCCCACCAACAGCGATATGAACCCGGAAGACGGCGAACAGGCTGACTCTCAGCGTCAGCTTATTGCGTTGGGTCATTACGGCCAGCCGGAAGACGTCGCGGCGGCGGTCACGTTTCTTGCCAGCCCGGCAGCCGGGCAGATCTCCGGTACCGGTCTCGATGTGGACGGTGGTTTGAACGCCTGATCGCAAATTTACTGCAAGCCTCTGTCGTCCGACAGAGGCCTTCCCGAGCGCCCTCGACGGTTCACGTTTTGCCGCTTTCTCCCGGTTTTTCTCCGCTCTACAGTACCCCATTAGAAATTCGGAATTTATCTAATAGTCTTATTATTTCCTTATATTTTGTGTGGGCGTACAGTGGAGGTACGGATGAAGATTGTCTGGTCCAATGGTGCAAAGAAGGCGTTTTCAAAGATTGACGAGCGGTATCAGCGCCGAATCGAGGTAAAGCTTACTGAGCTGGATGACCGTTCAGCTCCCCGGCCCGATATCAAAAAAATATCGGCGACAGAAAGTCATTTTCGGTTACGCGTTGGCGATTACCGCATCGTCTATACGCTTCGGGACGAGCCCGATGACCATTGTTTTGTTTTGGCCGTCAAGCGCAGAACATCAACAACTTACCTGCACGAGGAGAAAGCCACCTATGGCTGTACAGCTAATCAAGGACGATAACGGGAAGACACAGTACGCCGTTATTCCCTATCACGAATATTTTCGTATGCTCTTACAGATGTCAGATATTGACGACGAAACCGATGACGATCTGGAGGATATTGAGGTCGAACACGATAGTCTGGATGACGTGGAATTGCCCGGGGAAGTGTGCAGCATCATGACCTGGCAGAACGTCAGCCTACAGGCCGCCTGGCGCATTTTTCGAGGTATGTCCCAGCAGGAGGTGGCGGAGAAACTCGGCATCAGCCAGTCCGCCGTATCACAGCTTGAGGCCATCGACTCACGCCCGCAAAAGCGCACCCGTGAAAAGCTGGCTGCGATCTACGGCTGCAGGCAGGAACAGATCAGCCTCTATTTACCGAAAGAGGGTTAACAGCACTTCGCCCCGCCCTTGCCGCCGTAGCGGGCGTCCTGGCGGTCGCGGAAAAATTCTTCGTAGGTCATGGGCGTCTGGTCCGGATGGTTGACGCGCATATGCTCGACGTAGTTGTCGTAGTCCGGCACGCCAATCATCATTTTGGCGGCCTGGCCCAGGTACTTACCTGCTTTGGAAAGGGTGTCGAACATAAGTCATTTCTCGTTTGTTTCCCCCTCACCCTACCCCTCTCCCCAAAGGGGAGAGGGAACTTACAACACCCTCTCCCCTTTGGGGAGAGGGCTGGGGTGAGGGGTTTTTGGTTAATGCGCCCCTTTGGCCTGGGTCACAATCGCATCCAGGTTCTCCGGCATTGGCTCGTACGGCGTCTCTTTCGCCGTTGGCTTATCGTTATTCAACGCCGCCAGCGCGGTCTTGAGAGAATACAACGCCAGCACCACGACCACCACCATAAAGAAGATGGTCAGCCCGGCGTCCAGACGGTTGTTGAACACCAGCTGCGACAGCTGGGACTCGGTGTACTGCGACGGGATCTTACCGCTGTCGATCATCGCCTGGAACTTGTTGGCGATCGCCAGGAAGCCGACCTTGTTGTCCGGGCTGAAGGCTTTCTGCCAGCCCGCCGTCAGGGTACAGATCAGCAGCCATGCGGTTGGCACTAATGCCACCCATGCGTAACGCTGGCGCTTCATCTTGAACAGCACCACCGCGCAGAGCATCAGCGCCATTCCTGCGAGCATCTGGTTAGCGATACCGAACAGCGGCCACAGGGTGTTGATCCCGCCCAGCGGGTCGACCACGCCCTGGTGCAGGAAGTAGCCCCACGCCAGCACGCACAGCGCGGTTGCCAGCAGGTTGGCCGGGAGCGAATCGGTGCGCTTCAGGTTCGGGGAGATCACGCCCAGCAGGTCCTGCAGCATAAAGCGCGCCGCGCGGGTTCCCGCATCCACCGCCGTCAGGATAAACAGCGCCTCGAACAGGATGGCAAAGTGATACCAGAACGAGACGTCCATCAGCCCGCCCAGCGCGCCGTGCAGGATGTAGGCCATCCCCACCGCCAGCGTCGGTGCGCCGCCCGCACGGGAGATAATCGACTGCTCTCCTACCTCATTAGCGATGTGCGTCAGCGTTTCAGGGGTAATCGCAAAGCCCCAGCCGCTGACAACCTGCGCGGCGGACGCCACCACGTCGACGGTTCCGGCAGGCGCCAGCACCGCCATCGGGCTGTTCATCGCGAAGTACACGCCCGGGTCGATAATGCAGGCCGAGACCAGCGCCATGATGGCGACGAAGGACTCCATCAGCATGCCGCCGTAGCCAATCAGGCAGGCCTGATTTTCATTGGCCAGCATCTTCGGCGTGGTGCCGGAGGCAATCAGCGCGTGGAAGCCGGACACCGCACCGCAGGCGATGGTGATAAACAGGAACGGGAACAGGTTACCGGTCCAGACCGGGCCGGTGCCGTCGATGAATTTGGTCAGCGCGGGCATGGTCAGGGTCGGGCGCATAATCAGAATGCCGATTGCCAGCCCGACGATGGTGCCGATTTTCAGGAAGGTGGAAAGGTAATCACGCGGAGCGAGCAGCAGCCACACCGGCAGCACCGCCGCCACAAAGCCGTATCCCACCAGCATCCAGGTCAGCTGCACGCCGGTAAAGTCGAAGAACGGTGCCCAGGTTGGGCTTTCCGCCACCCAGCCGCCGGAGATAATGGCGAACACCAGGAACACCAGACCAATCACCGACACTTCACCAATGCGCCCCGGGCGCAGATAGCGAATGTAGATCCCCATAAACAGCGCCAGCGGAATGGTGAAGGCAACGGTATAGGTTCCCCACGGGCTGTGGGTCAGCGCTTTCACCACGATCATCGCCAGCACCGCGAGGATGATCACCATGATCATAAAGGTTGCCACCAGCGCAATTACCCCGGCGGTCGCCCCCATCTCCTCTTTCACCAGCTCACCCAGCGAACGCCCGTCGCGGCGGGTGGAGACGAACAGCACCATGAAGTCCTGCACCGCGCCCGCCAGCACCACGCCCGCGAGGATCCAGATCATCCCAGGCAGGTACCCCATCTGCGCCGCCAGCACCGGCCCCACCAGCGGGCCCGCCCCGGCGATGGCCGCAAAGTGGTGACCGAACAGCACTTTTTTGTCGGTCGGCACGTAGTCCAGCCCGTCGTTGTGGCGAACGGCAGGCGTCATGCGCGTGCTATCAACCCCCAGGACATTCTTAGCAATGAAGCGACCATAAAAACGGTACGCGATCAGATAAATACAGACGGAGGCGACAACGATCCACAGCGCGTTGATCTGTTCTCCCCGGTTGAGGGCGATGTAGCCCAGGGCAAAGGCTCCCACAACGGAGAGCCCTGCCCATGTAAGGTATTTCCCTGAGTTGTTCATAGTGGTTATCCGTTGTTGTGAAACAGTGAGATGTTACATTTTGTTTCTAGAACAACGACGAAAATTTAACAACTTTGAAACGCAATAATGCGTGGTCAAACCAGACATTTACACCACATTGTTAAGCCGATCACTTTCGCGACGTCCTCGGTCACAGTTTTGCCTTTTTCAGCCAGACGCGGCCTTATGGAATGATTTGTATCATTTTTTTTGCTCATAACCTCGCCAGAATGATCCTGCGCAATCGCGCGCTTACAAGGAAAAGGATATGAACAGTTCTGTACCTCAGGATCATAAGGTCGGGCCGGGAGCGTACTTCGCCCTGGCGTTTGCAGCCGTTTTCTTCTCTGGCCTGTTAGGCGGAAAAGAGTGGTACGGCGTTTTTGATTTCACCACCCTCAACGGTGCGTTTGGCAAGGTGGTCAGTAAGGCCAGCCTGGACGACGGCACCCTGACGACCGCCACCAGCGCCTTTCGCGGCACCGGCGGCAGCGGCGCGATGGACGGGTTTCTCTTCGCGCTCGGTTTAATTCCCGCGGTAATGTTCGCGCTGGGGATGATCAACGTGCTGGAGCACTACGGCGCCCTGCGTGCCGCCCGCAAGCTCTTAACCCCGCTGCTGCGCCCGCTGCTGGGCATTCCCGGCACCACCGGGCTGGCGCTGATCGGAAGCCTGCAAAGCACCGACGTGGGCGCATCGCTTACCCGTAACCTGTCTGATGAAGGGCAAATCAGTGAAAAGGAGAAAGACGTTTTCGCCATGTTCCAGTTCTCCGCCGGGGCGATGATCACCAACTTTTTCTCTTCCGGGGCGATCCTCTTCACGCTGGTCGCCGTTGACGGCACGGCGGCGGTGCCTGCGTCCATCGGAGCCTGTATCGCCGTCATGTTCATCATGAAAATCGTGGGCGCAAATCTGCTGCGATTGATCCTGTCCTTCACCCGTAAAGGAGACGTCGCATGAGTGCCCCACAGTCTAACCCCGTGATTACCGATGTCTTCGTCGAAGGCGCGCGCAAAGGCTGGAGCATTGCCACCAGCAGCACCCTGCCCAACGTGGTGATGGCGTTTATCATCATCAAAGCGCTGGAAATTACCGGCGCGCTGAAAGGGCTGGGCATGATCTTCTCACCGCTGATGGGCCTGTTCGGCCTGCCGGGTGAAGCCGCCGCCGTGCTGATTGGCGGCTGGATGTCGATGGGCGGCGGGATCGGCGTCGCCATCGGCCTGTTTGATAAAGGCATTATCACCGGCGAGCACCTGGCGATCCTGGCACCCGCCATCTACCTGATGGGCTCGCAGGTGCAGTATCTGGGCCGCATTCTGGGCGTGATCGGCACCCGCGCCAAACGTATCCCGCTGATGATCGCCATCTCGGTAGTCAACGCGTTTTTAGCCATGCTGCTGATGCGCATTATTCTCTGAACAGGACGTGAACATGAATCTTGACCACTATATTGAAGAGCTGAAAACCCTGGTGAACGTGGACTGCGGCACCCAGACCATTGCAGGCGTTGCCGCCGTGGCAGGCATTATGCAGCAGCTCTGGCAGCGCGAGGGCTGGCACACCGAGCAGGTTAATCTGGGCGAAAAGGTGGGCCCGGGCGTGTTCATCAGCAACAAACCGCAGGCGGAACGCTTTGACGTGCTGCTGGTCGGGCACCTGGATACCGTGTTTGCCCCCGGCACCGTCGCCGAGCGCCCGATGAGCGAGGACGATACCCGCCTGTACGGCCCCGGCGTCTCGGATATGAAGAGCGGACTTCTGAATATTTTGTGGGCGATGCGCGGGCTCGACGCCGCGGACAAAGATCGACTCGCGATTGCCGTGGCGATGAACCCGGACGAAGAGACCGGCTCGGTGCATTCCCACGAATGGATTGGCGAGCTGGCTACGCGTTCCCGCTGCGTGCTGGTGTGCGAAGCCGCCCGCGCCGACGGTTCGCTGGTGAAAGCGCGTAAAGGGATGGCGGGCTATCACCTCACCTTCAGCGGCGTTGCGGCACACGCGGGTAACGACCCGGAGAAAGGCCGCTCGGCAATTACCGCCCTGGCAAACAGCGTCGTCGCGATTAATGCGCTAACCAACTGGGATCGCGGCACCACGCTCAACGTCGGGGTGATTCACGGCGGCAGCGCGGCCAACGTGGTGGCGGATAACGCCGTAGCCGAACTCGACGTGCGCTTCTGGGAAAACGACGAGTACGACCGGGTGAATCAGGCGCTGGAGGCGTTATGTGAAAAAGGCTTTTTAGAGGGCGTGACCACTACGCTTACGCGGGTGAATCACAAACCGGCGATGGCAGCCAGCGTTGCGACGCAGGCCCTGATGCAGCAGGTTGAAGCCGCAGGAAAAGCGGAGGGTATCGACATTACCTGGCAGGCGGTCGGCGGAGGCAGCGATGCCAACCACACCGCCGCGCTGGGCATCCCGACGCTCGACGGCCTGGGGCCGATTGGCGCCGGGTTCCACAGCCCAGCGGAATGGCTGGATAAAGCGTCCATTGAGCCGAGAATTCGATTACTCAGACGCGTAGTCTCTATGCGCTAATTTTGCACTAAACCGTCCCCTCTCCCTGTGGGAGAGGGTTAGGGTGAGGGCAACAGACTGCACAAAATCAACCCAACACCATCGTACTCAACCGGCAGGTGCAGCACCGCCGCCCCTGCTCGTCGAACACCACAATCTCCCAGCTCTGGCTGGAGCGTCCGAGATGCAGAGGCTGGCACACCCCGCGCACCTTACCTTGAGAGACCGCACGATGGTGCGTGGCGTTCAGCTCCGTTCCCACCACGTTCTGCCCGTCGCGGGTCATCAGAAAACCGGCCATCGACCCCAGCGTTTCTGCCAGCGCCGCAGACGCGCCGCCGTGCAGCAGGCCAAACGGCTGATGGGTGCGGGCGTCCACCGGCATTTCGGCTTCGAGCGTATCGTCCCCGAGGCGGGTGTAGACGATGCCAAGATGCGCCACCATGGTGTTCTCGCTGGTGGCGTTCAGCGCGTCGAGCGATAAATGACGTTTCCAGATCATCTTACGCTCCCAGCGTGGAGCCGCCGTCCACAACGATATCCTGCAGGGTGATATGGCTGGCGGCATCCGAGGCGAGGAACAGCACGGTGCTGGCAATCTCCTGCGGACGGGCAATCTTGCCGAGCGGTATGCCGAGCTTGAACTGCTCGCCAAAGCCGCGAATGCGCAGCTGTTCGGCATCGCTGCTGGTCCACAGGGTACGCTGCATGTCGGTGTCCGTTGAGCCCGGCGACACGAGGTTACAGCGCACGCCGCTGCCCGCCAGCTCCAGACCGACGGTCAGGGCCAGGCTTTTCAGCGCCGCCTTCGACGCGCCGTAGGCGCTCATGCCGATGCGCGGCGTGTGGGCCGCGTCGGACGCCACGGTCACTATCGCCCCGCCCTGCTGACGGCGGAACTGGCCCATCGTCTGCTGGAACAGGTTGAACGCGCCGCCGACGTTGACCGCGAAGGTCTGCTGCCAGTCCTCCAGCGAGAGCTGGTCCGTCGCCCCCATGCGCAAAATGCCCGCCGCGTTGACCAGCACGTCCAGCCGCTCAAGCGACGCCAGCGCGCGCCCGCACACCTCCTGCACCTGCGCGGCGTTCGCCACGTCCAGGGTTTCGGTGGCGAACGGATAATCATCCTGCGGAAACGCCAGATCGAAGCCGGTCACCTGCGCGCCCGCCTCCACAAACGCCAGCGCCGTCGCGTAGCCAATCCCCTTCCCCGCGCCCGTCACCCAGACGGTTTTGCCGGTAAAATCAAAACCCATCACTTCACCTCGCGGGAGAGCAGCGCCCACCAGGCGTCGATTGTTGGATTTTTGGCCAGCATCACGAAATCGATATCGCCGTGCACTTTGCGCCAGCGAGCGGCCAGCGCCATCATGCGCACCGAGTCCAGACCGTAGTCGATCAGGTTTTCGTCATCCATCGGCTCGTCGGACTCGTCCAGCAGCGGCAGGATCAGCTCGCGCAGCGCGGCTTTAGTCGCCGGAACGGACGGCAGCAGCTCGTCGGTCATCACCACGCGGCCCGAGCGTCCCGCTACATAGTTCAGCGACATCAGGTGCTCGTCGCGGGTGAAATCCGCCAGCGCGTCGGCGATAAAGAACGGCTTGAAGTCGCGCATAAAGGCGTCGGTGGCGGTGGTCATGCAGCCGATGTGGGCGTAAACGCCGGTAATCAGCAGCTGGTTTCGACCCGTCTCTTTCAGCATCTGCTCCAGCGGCGAGCGGTGAAACGCGCTGTAGCGCCACTTCACCAGCACCGTGTCGGCTTCGTCCGGCGTCAGTTCAGCGACGATACGCTGCTGCTCGGGCGAGCGGGTCAGTCCCGGCCCCCACATGTCGTTCAGCAGGGCGCGGTCTTCATCGCTCTGCTCTTTAGGCTGGGCGGTGTAGTACACCGGAATATTGTGCTCTTTGCAGTAGGCGCGCAGCCTGGCGATGTTCGCCACCACCTGCTGCATCATCGCGCTGTTTTCGCCCCAGAAGTTCAGGAAATACTCCTGCATATCGTGGATCAGCAGCGCGGCGCGCTCCGGCTCAAACGCCCAGTTTACTTTATTCGTCGGCAGCTCTGCGGCGGTCGGCAGCGCGTAAGCGGTTAATTTTGGAATGGCCATGTTCTGTTCCTCAGCCCCGGGCGCGTTCAGCGAGCCACAGGCGCAACTGTTTCTTATCGACTTTGCCGACCGGCGTCAGCGGCAGCGCATCCACGCTCTCCACGCGGTCCGGCAGCTTGAATTCGGCAACGCCCTGCTCGCGCAGGAAGCGACGCACCTCGACCGCGCGCAGCGGCTGTTTCACCACCAGATACGCGCAGCTTTTTTCGCCCAGCAGGCTGTCCTCCATGCTCACCAGCGCGGCGTGGATCACCGACTCGTGGCGCAGCAGCAGGTTTTCAATCTCTTCGGCGGCGATCTTCTCCCCGCCGCGGTTGATCTGATCCTTCTCGCGCCCCTGCACGGTGATGTAGCCCTGCTCGTCGATGGCGATCAGATCGCCAGAGCAGTAAAAGCCGTCGGCGTCAAAGGCGCTGGCGTTGTGTTCCGGGCTGTTGAAATAGCCGCGGAAGGTGTACGGACCGCGCGTCATCAGACGCCCGACTTCACCGCGCGGCAGCGGGTTACCGTGCTCGTCCGCTACCCACACTTCATCGTCCGGGCACATCGGGCGGCCCTGGGTGTTGATGATGCGTTCCGGCGCGTCGTCGAGCGCGGTGTAGTTCACCAGCCCTTCCGCCATGCCGAACACCTGCTGAAGCTGACAGCCGATTTCCGCCGGAATGCGCGCCGCGAGCGTGGCGGACAGGCGTGCGCCGCCCACCTGCAGCAGCTTGAGGGATCTGAGCTGGGCGTTCCCCGCCCCTTCGGCAATCGCCTGCAGCCACAGGCTGACCGCTGGCGGCACCAGCGAGGTGACGTTAATTTGATGCTGTTCAATCAGCGGGAAGCAGAGCGTGGCGCTCGGGTCGTTCGCCAGCACCACGCGGCCACCTGCGGTGAAGATACCGAGCGATCCCGGGGAGCTCATGGCGTAGTTATGCGCCGCAGGCAGGGCGTTGAGGTAACGTGTTTCGGCAGTGATTCCGCAAATCTCGTTGCTGCGGCGGATGCTGTAGTCGTAATCGTTATGCGTGCGCGGGATCAGCTTCGGCGTGCCGGTGCTGCCGCCGGAAAGCTGGAAGAACGCCACCTCGTCGGCAGGGGTCGGGTTCGGGATAAAGTTGTCGGCCGGACGCGCAATCGCCGCTTCCAGGGCGTGTTCGCCCTTATCGCCGCGCAGCAATACCACGCGAACCGAGCGGTGCTCATCCACAAAGGCGTTGAGGAACTCATCGCCAGCGAACAGCGCGTGGTCGCGATCGGCAATCACCACGGCGGGTTTGATCTGCGCGGCGTAGGCGTTCAGCTCGCTGCGCTGATGGCTAAAGAGCGCGTTGACCGGCGCCACGCCGATTTGCAGCAGCGCGAAGAAGGTGATGTAGAACTCGGCCACGTTGCCGAGCTGCACCAGCGCCGTCTCGCCGCGGTGCAGCCCCTGCGCCTGGAGAGCTGAGGCCAGATTGTTCACTACCTGATTAAACGCGCGGTAGGTAATGCGCCGCTCGCCGTCGATAATCGCCACGGCATCGCTGTCCGCGCGGTCCGTGAGGATGTGGGTCAGCGGCAGATCCTGCCAGTAGCCTTTCTCACGGTAGCGGCGGGCAAATTCCTCAGGCCAGCGGGTAAAGGGGATGGTCATGAGTATTCCTTAGTGCAAACCAAAAACGTTGAGCATGGTGGAGAGCTTCACGCCGGTTTCGCGCCACTCGCCCACGGGCGAGGAGGCGGGCACAATGCCCGCGCCGGCAAACAGGCGCACGGTATTTTCGCGTAGACGCGCGCAGCGGATAGTCACCACCCACTCGCCGTTACCTTCGCTGTCGCACCAGCCGACAATGCCGCCAAACAGCTCGCGGTCGAACGGCTCCAGCTCGGCAATCAGCTGTTTTGCCGCCTGATGTGGGAAACCGCTCAGGGCAGGCGTCGGGTGCAGCAGGCAGGCCAGGGTCAGGGCGTTTTCGTTCTCGCGCGCGTCACCTTCTACCGGCGTTGCCAGGTGCCACAGGGTCGGCGTGGTGATCAGCTGCGGAGAAGACGGCATGCTCAGGTGGTGACTGCGCGGCGCCAGAATGGCCTTCATCGCCTGGGTCACCAGGTCGTGCTCGTGACGGTCTTTTTCGGAGGCCAGCAGCTTGTTGCCCGCTTCACGATCCAGCACGTCGTCCGGCTGACGGCGGGCAGAGCCTGCCAGCGGCAGCGAGCTAAAGTGCGCGCCTTCTTTGCGCAGCAGCAGCTCCGGGCTTGCGCCCAGCAGTACGCCGCCGTCTTCCAGCGGCACGTGGAAGTTAAAGCTCGCCGGATTCTGGGCGATCAGGCGCTCCATCAGCGCACCGCTGTCGAGAGTTTTGTCGGTTGCAATATCGATCAGGCGCGAGAGCACCACCTTGTTCACCTGCGGCGTGGCGGTCAGCGCTGCCGCACGGGCAACCATCTCTTCGAACACCGGCTGCGGCGGGATCTCGGTACGTTTTTCCACGTTCAGCGACTGCGCGCCGGTGAAATAGCGCGAAGACTGCTGGCGCGCCGGGCGAGAGAAGGTCTGCCAGCGTTGCGGAATAAACAGGGACGACGGTTTGCGGGTATCGAACGGGATAGCCCCCACCATCACCGGGTGGGCAATGCCGCTGGCCTTCGCGTTCTGGAAAGCCTGGGCTAATTTTTGCTGAAAGTGACCGGCCGGATCGTCGCCGCCGACGGCGGACTCAGAGAAGCGGGCAAAACAGCCTGATGTGGTAAAACTGCGATAGGGCGACATAAAGAAAAAGCTGTCTGATTGCAGCGTGGTCGCGGTGTGCTGGGTATCCTCAGCCAATGACGTATCCATATCATCCTCCTAAAATGATAAAGGCAGTAATAATGATTATCATTTATATTTTCGACGGCTAACCTAATCTCACAGCGCCCCGGTGTCAACCGCGGAGCAAACAACTTGTGCGACTAACGCTTGCATCCCGCCTCCGCAATCATGAAAATGAGAAGCATTAACTTCAACAAAAACAGGATGCCGCTCTGTGAAATTCCCTGCCGTTTGCCGTAATGCCCTTCTTTTAACAGGACTTTTTGTTTTAGGACTAACCTCAGCGACCGCCGCCGACTGGCCGCGTCAGGTGACCGACAGCCGCGGCGTTCACACGCTTGAGAGCAAGCCAACGCGCATTGTCTCCACCAGCGTGACCTTAACCGGCTCCCTGCTGGCGATTGACGCCCCCGTGATTGCCAGCGGTGCCACCACGCCGAACAACCGCGTAGCGGATGCGCAGGGCTTTTTACGCCAGTGGGGAGATATCGCAAAACAGCGCAAGCTGGCCCGGCTGTACATCGGTGAGCCAAGCGCCGAAGCGGTCGCGGCCCAGATGCCGGACCTGATTTTGATAAGCGCTACCGGCGGGGATTCCGCGCTGGCGCTGTACGACCAGCTTTCCGCTATCGCGCCCACGCTAATCATTAACTACGACGATAAAAGCTGGCAGGAACTGCTGACGCAGCTGGGCACGATTACCGGACAGGAAAAACAGGCCGCAGAGCGCATCGCCGCGTTTGATAAACAGCTCGCGCAGGTGAAACAGCAGATGACGCTGCCGCCGCAGCCGGTGAACGCCATCGTCTACACCGCCGCCGCGCACAGCGCCAACCTGTGGACCGCTGAATCCGCACAGGGCAAGCTGCTGCACCAGCTGGGCTTTACCCTGGCGGAGCTGCCCGCCGGGCTGCAGACCTCCAAAAGCCAGGGCAAGCGCCACGACATTATCCAGCTAGGTGGTGAAAACCTGGCGACGGGGCTGAACGGAGAAGGATTGTTCATTTTTGCGGGTGACCAGAAAGACGTGGATGCGATTTACGCTAACCCGCTGCTGGCGCATCTGCCGTCGGTGAAAAACAAGCGCGTCTGGGCATTGGGAACCGAGACGTTCCGCCTGGATTATTACAGCGCGATGCTGGTGTTAGACAGATTGAGTGCGTTGTTTAAGTAGGCATTTCCCCTCCCTCTCCCTGTGGGAGAGGGCCGGGGTGAGGGCATCAGGCCGCACCGTCGGTCAACACACTCTCCTGCCTGAACCGCCGCAATTCCACCAACGCCACTAACAAAATCACGCCAACCATCGCTAACGCAAACCCGCTGCTGCTCGCCGACGCCACCGGGGTCATCATCGCCCCCAGCCCGCCGAGGATCGCCGCGCCAATCGCATCGCCCGTCACGTTCTGCGCCGTCCACAGGCCGTTAATGCGCCCGAGCATGCCTTCCGGCGTCTGGGTCTGAATCAGGGTGTACTGCAAAAGCGAACTGATGGCGCTCAGCCAGCCGAAGATCACCAGGCAGATTACGCCCAGCGCCCACACCGGCATCAGGCTGAAGAAGCCAATGGCGATAAACGAGGCCAGCGTGGCAAGCAGCATTATCAGCCCCGGGCGCGCGCTCTGCGCCAGGTTGCCGCTGGTCAGCGCCCCGCACGCCGCGCCGAGCGGAATGGCGGCGTAGAGAATGCCAATCTCCGAGGCGCTCATGTGCCACTCGCCCGCTAATGCCGGGTAGAGCACGCGCACCGCGCTCGCCATGGTCAGCAGGCCGCCGAGAAGCGCAATGCCGCCTATCAGCGGGTTGCTGAACAGAAAACGAATGGCCGCCATCAGCGATTTCAGCGGATGCTCGCGCGGCTGCGGCGGAGGCGGCAGATGCGGCAGGCGCAGCAGCGTCAGGGTGGTGATAAAGGTCCCCGCCGCCGCCAGGCCGTAGTTCCACGCCACGTTGCCTGTCGCCAGCAATAATCCGCCCACCATCGGTGAAATCACCGAGCCGAGGCGTACGGTGAGCATGGTGATCGCCCCCGCCTGCATCAGGTTCTCGCGCCCGACCAGCGCGGGCGTCGCCGCCAGCAGCGCCGTCACGCCTAATGAGGCAAAGAAACCATCCCACAGCCCGAGGGCATAAATCGCAATCAACGACGGCTCCGGCAGCATGGCGTTCAGACACAGCCCGATAAAGCCCACCCCGCAGGTACCGCGCGCCAGCAGGATCAGCTTTTTACGCTCGTAGCGGTCCGCCAGCACGCCGCCCACCATCAGGCCGATAAACATCGCCCCGCCGGTTAAGGTGACGGATAACCCCACCAGCCAGCTGGAGTGGGTCATGGTCTGGATCTGCACCGGCACGGCAACGCCGAGCAGGCCGAGGGACAAAATGGAGATAAAACGGGCGATAAAGACGGCGCGAAACGCCGGATGGGTTTTGAGCAGGCTGAGGTTGAGCAGCCAGGATTTTTGATTCATGACAAGGCCTTGAGGTATCGGTCTACCATTTCCATGGGCGCACATGCTAACATAGCCAAATAAGATAGATAACGATAATTACTATCATTATCACATCATGGACGCTGCTATGTCGTTTTCCTCTTCCGCGGTGCGCGCCGTTGCCGTGCCCGTTTTATTGCTGCTGTTGATCCTTGCGATTGCACTCAGTCTGCTGGTTGGCGCCAAGCCGCTGCCCGCGTCCGTTATTGTCGATGCGCTCTCCGGAACCTGCCAGAGCGCCGACTGCATTATCGTGCTCGACGCCCGCCTTCCCCGCACCCTTGCCGGGCTGCTGGCGGGTGGCGCGCTCGGCCTTGCCGGTGCCCTAATGCAAACCCTCACCCGCAACCCGCTGGCGGACCCCGGCATCCTCGGCGTTAACTCCGGCGCCAGCTTTGCTATCGTGCTCGGCGCGGCGCTGTTCGGGTTGACCTCTCCGTCCGAGCAGCTGGTCATGGCCTTCTGCGGCGCCCTGGCCGCCTCGCTGGTAGTGGCCTTTACCGGCAGCCAGGGCGGCGGGCAGCTGAGTCCGGTACGTTTAACGCTGGCGGGCGTGGCGCTCGCGGCGGTGCTGGAGGGCTTGTCCAACGGCATCGCCCTGCTCAACCCCGACGTCTACGACCAGCTGCGCTTCTGGCAGGCCGGCTCGCTGGATATCCGCACCCTTGAAACCCTAAAAGTGGTGGCCTTCCCGGTCATCCTCGCCGCCGCCGTGGCGCTATTCTTAAGCCGATCGCTCAACAGCCTGAGCCTCGGCAGCGACACCGCGACCGCCCTCGGCAACCGCGTGGCGCGCACGCAGCTGATAGGTCTTTTGGCCATCACGGTTCTGTGCGGCAGCGCAACCGCCGTGGTCGGCCCCATTGCCTTTATCGGCCTGATGATGCCGCACATGGCCCGCTGGCTGGTGGGGGCAGATCACCGCTGGTCGCTGCCGGTGACGCTGCTGGCAACCCCTGCCCTGCTGCTGTTTGCGGACGTGCTGGGCCGCCTGCTGGTGCCCGGCGAGCTGCGCGTCTCGGTGGTCAGCGCCTTTATCGGCGCGCCGGTGCTGATCTTCCTGGTACGCCGCAGGCGCGGAGGTGGCGCATGATGGCCCCGTCCCGTCGTTTAGTCACCAGCGTCTCCCTGCTGGCTATTGTCATTCTGCTGCTGGCGGTCTGGAGCCTGCGCAGCGGCGCGGTGACGCTCGATTTTGCTCAGGTGTTTGACGCCCTTCTCGGCAGCGCGCCGCGCAACATCACCATGGTGGTGACGGAGTGGCGTCTGCCGCGCGTGGCGATGGCCATACTGGTCGGCGCGGCGCTCGGCGTGAGCGGCGCGATATTCCAGTCGCTGATGCGCAACCCGCTCGGCAGCCCGGACGTGATGGGCCTCAACACCGGGGCCTGGAGCGGCGTGCTGGTGGCGATGGTGCTGTTCGGCCAGCACCTGACGGCGATTACCTTTACGGCGATGGCGGGCGGCATTCTCACCTCCCTGCTTATCTGGGCTCTGGCCTGGCGCAACGGCATCGACACCTTCCGCCTGATCATCATCGGGATCGGCATCCGCGCCATGCTGATGGCCTTTAACACCTGGCTGCTGCTGCAGGCCTCGCTGGAAACCGCGCTCTCCGCCGGGCTATGGTACGCCGGCTCCCTCAACGGCCTGACGTGGGGAAAAACCTGGCCCGCCGCGCCGCTGATTATCCTGATGTTTATCGGCGCGCTGCTGCTGGTGCGGCGCATGCGCCTGCTGGAGATGGGCGACGACAGCGCCTGCGCGCTGGGCGTAAGCGTTGAGCGCTCGCGCCTGATGCTGATGCTGGTCGCGGTACTGCTGACCGCAACATCTACGGCCATCGCCGGGCCGATCTCGTTTATTGCTCTGGTCGCCCCGCATATTGCCCGACGCCTCAGCGGCACGGCGCGCTGGGGGTTAACTCAGGCGGCGCTGTGCGGCGCGCTGCTGCTGCTGGCCGCCGATCTCTGCGCCCAGCAGCTGTTTATGCCTTATCAACTTCCGGTGGGCGTGGTAACCGTCAGCCTCGGCGGGATTTACCTCATCGTCTTGCTCGTTCAGGAGTCACGCAAGAAATGACAGATTCAACAACCCGCTTGCGCGGCGAAAATCTCACCCTCGGCTACGGCAAAAAAATCATTGCCCGCGACCTGAGCGTTGCCATTCCGGACGGCCATTTTACGGCTATCATCGGGCCAAACGGCTGCGGCAAATCGACCCTGCTGCGCACCCTGAGCCGCCTGATGACGCCGTCTGAAGGCAGCGTGTTCCTCGACGGGGAGCAGATCCAGCGCTTCGCCAGCAAGGAGGTAGCGCGGCGCATTGGGCTACTGGCGCAAAACGCCACCACGCCGGGCGACATCACGGTGCAGGAGCTGGTCTCGCGCGGGCGCTATCCGCACCAGCCGCTGTTTACCCGCTGGCGTAAAGAGGACGACGAGGCGGTCAGCCGCGCGATGCAGGCGACGGGGATTACCGATCTGGCCCAGCAGAGCGTTGACACCCTTTCCGGCGGACAGCGCCAGCGCGCGTGGATTGCGATGGTGCTGGCGCAGGAGACCTCTATCATGCTGCTGGACGAACCGACGACCTGGCTCGACATCAGCCATCAGATTGACCTGCTGGAGCTGCTGAGCGAGCTCAACCGCACGCAGGGGTATACCCTGGCGGCGGTGCTGCACGATTTAAACCAGGCGTGCCGCTACGCCACGCACCTGATTGCCTTGCGAGACGGTGAGATCGTGGCGCAGGGGGCGCCGAGAGAGATTGTGACGCCGGAGCTGATCGAACAGATCTACGGCATGCGCTGCATGATTATTGACGATCCGGTGGCGGGCACGCCGCTGGTGGTGCCGCTTGGAAAACGTGCGGTCTGATGACCCCTCACCCTGACCCTCTCCCCATAGGGGAGAGGGAACGATTACACCCTCTCCCCTATGGGGAGAGGGCTAGGGTGAGGGGCTGTTGACGTTACCCCAATATCTCCTTCAACACCGGTCCAATCTTCTCAAACGCCTGCGGTGAAATGATATCCACGTGGGCGCAGTCCTGGCTGTACACCTCCAGTTCCCCAACCCACGGTGCCCACGCGACCTGCGGATCCATCGTTCGCGTGCGCTCGGCGACAAACAGCGTCGCTTTGCCGTCAAACCGCGCGCTGTGCGCCGTGGTCAGCAGACGCACCGCGTCGGCGTAGTTGCCTTCAATAGCGTTAAACAGCTCGCTGGAGCCCTGCCCCTGCTGCGCCGCGATAAAGGCCTGACGCTCGCGCTCGATTTCTGCCAGCACCTCCGGGTCGAGGCCGTTGGCCTCTTTCTCCGCCCAGTTTTGCGTTTCCGGCGGCCAGGTATCCAGCAGGCCGAGGAAGGCCACCTCTTCACCCTGCTCGCGCAGACGGGCGGCAATGCCCTGCGCCAGCGTGCCGCCGAGGGAATAGCCGAACAGGTAATACGGCCCCTGCGGCTGCTGCTTACGCAACGTGTTCAGATGGTGCTCAATGACTCCATCCAGATCCGCGCGCTGCTGCATCGGGCCGTCCGGGCGCGGCGACTGAATCCCGACGATAGACCAGCGCGGGCTGAGGTAGCGCGCCAGCACGCTAAACTGCCAGGCAAAGCCGGACGCCGGGTGGAAGCAGAACAGCGTCGGGCCGCTGCTTTCACGCAGCGGGAGAAGGGTTTCATACCCCAGACGCTGCGCCTGCTCGTCGCTCATCTGCGAATCCAGCAGCGCGCTGAGCTTGCTCACCGTCGAGGCGACCATAATCTGCCCCGGCGTAACCTTCCGCGAGAATGTGCGGCTTAGCTGCGCGGCCAGGCGCATCGCCAGCAGCGAGTGGCCGCCGAGGGCAAAGAAGTCGGCTTCGATATCATTGACCTCGCAGCCCAGCAGGGCGGAAAACGCCTGCGCGACGGCGATTTCGGTTTCGCTCTCCGGCGCGCGCCCGGAGCTTTTGCGGGTCAGCTCCGGCAGCGGCAGCGCCTTGCGATCCAGCTTGCCGTTCGCGCTGAGCGGCAGCGCGCTGATTTGCAGCAGCACCACCGGCACCATGTGCGGCGGCAGCTGCGCTTTGAGCGATTCCAGCAGCGCGTCGCGATCCAGCGGTAAGCCTGATTCGGAAACCACGTAGCCCACCAGCTGGCGGGCATCGCCGCCGGTGGCCGCCGCCTGGTTGAATACGCAGGCGTGGGCCACGGCCTGAGCCACGTCCGGCAGCGACAGCATCGCCCGGTCGATCTCGCCCAGCTCGATGCGCTGGCCGCGAATTTTCAGCTGATCGTCGCTGCGGCCCAGATATTCCACCGCGCCGTTGTCAAGCCAGCGGGCCACATCCCCGGTGCGATACATCCGCTCACCTGGGGCGAACGGGTCGGCAATAAAGCGGCTGGCGGTGAGATCCGGTCGTCCCAGATACCCCTGCGCCAGCTGAATGCCGGTGAGATAAAGGTCCCCCGCCACGCCGAACGGCACCGGGCGCATCATCGCGTCCAGTATGCGCAGCCCCGTGTTCCACACCGGGAAGCCAATTGGCACGCTGTTGCCTGCAACCGCCGCCAGCTCAGGGCCAAACGCCGGATACCAGCTCACGTCCACCGCCGCTTCCGTTGGGCCATAGAGGTTATGCAGCGGCGCACGGGTGAGCTGTTCCCACTCGCGGCACAGTTCGGTCGGCAGCGCTTCACCGCTGCAGAACACCTGCTTAAGCGTTTTGCAGCACGCAACGTTTTCCGGCGTCAGCGAGGCGACAAACGCCGCCAGCATCGAGGGTACGAAGTGGGTAGTGGTCACGCCGTACTGGGCGAAGAAGCCCTGCATCGCCTGCGGATCGCGGTGCGCGTCCGGCTCGGCCATCACCAGCTTCGCCCCGGCGATAAACGGCCACCAGAACTCCCACACCGACACGTCAAAGCTGCACGGCGTTTTCTGCGCCACCACGTCAGTTGCGTTCAGCGGGTAGCGATCCTGCATCCACTTCAGGCGGTTAACGATGGCGGTATGGCCGACCATGACGCCCTTCGGGCGGCCCGTCGAACCGGAGGTAAAGATGATGTACGCGGTCTGCTCCGGCGTCGCCAGCCGCAGCGGTTCAGCCTCCGCAGCCGGTAACAGGGTGTTGTAACTAAATGAACTAATCGGCAGATCGCTAAAGCGCGGGAGCTGCTCGTCGGTAGTGATGAGCAGGGACGGCTTCGCGTCCTCCAGCATCATCCGCAGGCGGTCGTCCGGGTAGCCGGTATCGAGCGGCAGCCACGCGGCACCGGCCTCGACGATGCCGTGCAGCGCCAGCGTCAGGAACGCCGAGCGCGGGAGTGCCACCGCCACGCTGTCGCCCGGCTTCACGCCGCGCGCGCGCAACTGATGTGCCAGCGCGACGACCTGCTCGCGCATCTGGCGATAGCTGAGTTCAATATGCGCGTCCGCCAGCGCGGGGGCGTCCGGCGTTTTGCTTGCCTGCTCTGCCACCAGATCCGCCAGCGTGGTGGACGGCAGCGCCAGCCCGGTATCGTTGATACGGACCAGCTGCTGATATTCCTGCTCTGAAACGGTTTCCACTTCGCCGCAGCGCAGGTCCGGGTTGGCGGCAAACTGCACCAGCATCGCATTCAGGCGCGCCGCGTGACGCTTCAGCGTCGCCTCAGCGTAACGCTGCTTGTTGGCGAGGATTTCAATACTTAGTCCACCCTGTTCGTCCGGGAACAGCGCCAGCTCCAAATCGTTCACCGGGCCGGTCGCCAGCGTGTGGGTAATGGCCACCACGCCCTCGATATCCAGCTGATAATCGAACACCTTAACGTTCAGCACCGGGCCAAACAGCGCTTCGTCGCCTGCGGCACGCCCGCTGTCGCGCACGATCTGCTCGGCGTCGTAGCGCTGGTGGCGGCGCATTTTTTTCAGCTGGTTCGCCAGGCGCAGCGCCAGCTCCGGCAGGCTCTCCTGCGCGTTGATATTCACCGCCAGCGGCAGGACGTTAAGCACCGGCCCGGTCGCGGTGAGCGCCGCGGAGCCCATGCGGCGCATGAAGATAAACCCGGCGGCGTAGTCCAGCCGTCCGGTGAGGCGACCCAGCCACAGCGCCACCAGCGCAAGGGCCAGATCGGTACGCTGCGCCTGCCCAGCCGCCTGAGCAAGCTGGCTAAAGGCGCGACCGTCCATTGCAATTTTCAGGCGCAGAATGTCGGTGGTGGCGGCGCGTCCCGGCAACGGCGCGGAAGAGAGCGAGACCGGAGAAGGAAGCTGCCTGCGCTGCTCAGCCCAAAAGGCACCGTCGCGCGCGTACGCCTCGCTGTCACGATAGCGTTGATACTCGTCCACCACCTCGGCAAACGGCGTAAACGGGGAGGCGGGCGTCGGTTCACCCTTTTTCCAGGCCGCATAAATCGCGGCGATCTGGCGGGTAATGGCCGGGAAGCTAAAGCCGTCCACCACCAGATGATGATAGCGCTGATACCAGTACCAGTGGCTTTCGCCCACCTGAATCAGCTGATGAAACGCCAGCGGCTGCCCGCTGTCGACGCGCAGGTTCTGGTTAAGATCGGCCTCCATCAGCGCAACGGCGGCGTCGTGAGAGGTAACGCGAACAATGGATGGCTCCGGCAGAATAAAGGTGTCATCCACCCACTGCCACACCTCGCCGTTATCCTCGGCAAAACGCGTGCGCAGAGTATCGGCCTGCATCATGCCAGCGGCAATCGCCTTTGCCAGCAGCGGCGCATCGATGTCGCCTTTCAGTTCGGTGTAGTGCGCCACGCTCCAGGCGTTTGGCAGCGTGGAAAGCTGCTCCGCCATCCAGATTCCCGGCTGGGCGGCGACAAGCGGAAGACGGTTCATGCGTGCTCCTCCGCAAAATGAGAAGGTTCAAGCGTTTTCCAGCGTTCGGCCAGCCACTGCTGGCACGCCTCCTGGGACTGCGGCTCGCAGACAACGCACCAGCCTGCGGGCAGCTCGCACTGCTGCGGCCACAGGCTGTACTGCCCTTGGTCGTTTAGCAAAATGGCGAACTGTCCCTGCGGATTATCGAAAGGATTGCTGAATTCCATACAGACTCCGTTATTAAATAAGCGGCTGCCAGAGGGTCATTAGCCCCTGCGTCAGCCCACCGCGCCAGCAAAGCGCATCGTGCCCGCCGTCAACCTGACGCCAGATAACCGGTTGCTGTGTGTGTTGTAGTTCGGCGTAAAGCGCCTGATTTGCGCGGAAAATGAGCGGCTCGTTGCGCCCGGCCTCAAGGACGATGCGCAGCCCGCGTGCGGTTTTTTCACCCGCTTTAAGTTGTTCGATAAGCAGCCCGTCCCGCTGCGCGCCGCGGTGCGGCCACCAGTAGGAGCCGGACTGGCTGAGCACGCAGCCAAAACGCTGCGGCCAGTTGAGCCCTGCGTAAAGAGAGGAAAGCCCGCCGAAGCTCTGCCCCGCCACAACGGTACGCTCGGCGCGGTCGCTGAACGGTGCGAGGGTTTTCACCCGCGGGAGAAGTTCTTCCTGCACCGCCAGCCAGAACTCGGGGTTGCAGGGCAGCTCGCGGCTGCGGTGCTCGGTATCGATCACGTCGATTAACACGTAGACCGCAGGCGGCAGCTTGCCTTCATCCGTGAGCGACGTCAGCGCAGGCCAGACTGGCATGCTTTCGGCCCAGAACTGCCCGTCGAGCAGGACCGCCAGCGGGCGCTCGGGGTTTTCGTCACCGGAGGTAAAAATCCACACGCGGCGGCGGTTGTTCAGACGCGCGCTGTTCCACTCAATGCTGACGGGCTTTTTGTAGGGCGCATCGGGATGGTTCCAGCCCGGCTGCACCGGGGCCTCAGGCATCTCCAGCGCCGAGACGGCGTGGCCGCGACCGCCGCGCCAGCTTTGCGGATTCAGCGGGTCGGACACCGCGTGCGGCAGCAGCTTGCGCCAGCCTTCGCGCAGCGCCATGCGGTCCGGGAGCTCGCCTTCAAACACCGCGCTGGAAAAGTCGTCTTCATTACTGGAGGGAATAAAGCAGTAGCTGCCGCGCCATTCCGGGCTGAAATCGCCCTGCCACTGCCAGACGTCGGTATCCGGGATGCGTTCGAGAGACTGCGGGCGGGAATTTTGATGGTGATCGGTCACGCCGGTGATATAGAGCCAGACGCGCTTCACCGCGGACGTTTTCTGCGTTCCTGCCGGGTCACGCCACCAGAAGGTGACGCGATAGCTCTCCTTCTGACGTTCCCATTCCGGCCCGTTTTTCGATTGCCACCATCCTTCACTTCCGGTTGTTAACGCCGTCACCCTATAACCCCATGTTTAGCTGACTTTTTTGCTTCAGAGCAAATTTTATTGATAATATTATTGATAACTATTTGCATTTGCAATAGCGTAATGCCCGCGCTGTGGGAAGCGCGTTCATAAATAATCATAAAAGCGGGACGTACAATGAATAAGAAGATTCACTCTCTGGCATTGCTGGTCAATTTAGGGATTTATGGGGTCGCGCTGCCCGCTATGGCAGACGACAGCACCGCCACCGCGCAGCACGAAGACACGATGGTGATCACCGCCGCAGAGCAAAACCTGCAGGCGCCTGGCGTATCGACCATCACGGCCGATGAAATCCGTAAAAACCCACCCGCGCGGGACGTGGCGGAAATCATCCGCACCATGCCGGGCGTTAACCTGACCGGTAACTCCACCAGCGGCCAGCGCGGCAACAACCGCCAGATCGACATTCGCGGCATGGGCCCGGAGAACACCCTGATCCTGATAGACGGCAAGCCGGTCACCAGCCGCAACTCCATCCGCCTGGGCTGGCGCGGCGAGCGTGATACCCGCGGCGATACCGGCTGGGTACCGCCAGAGATGATCGAACGCATCGAAGTGATCCGCGGCCCGGCAGCGGCTCGCTACGGCAACGGCGCGGCAGGCGGCGTGGTCAATATCATCACTAAAAAATTCGACAACCAGTGGCACGGTTCCTGGAACACCTATCTGAACGCGCCGGAACATAAGGATGAAGGTTCCACCAAGCGAACCAACTTCAGCCTGAGCGGCCCGCTGGGCGGCGACTTCAGCTTCCGCATGTTCGGCAACCTGGATAAAACTCAGGCCGACGCGTGGGACATTAACCAGGGCCACCAGTCCGATCGCACCGGCGCGTATGCCGACACGCTGCCAGCAGGCCGTGAAGGCGTAGAGAACAAAGACATCAACGGCGTGGTGCGCTGGGACTTCGCGCCTATGCAGTCCCTCGAATTTGAAGCGGGCTACAGCCGCCAGAACAACCTCTACGCGGGCGATACCCAGAACACCAACAATGACAACAGCTCCAACGGCCTGGTGAAGAAAAACTACGGTAAAGAGACTAACCGTATCTATCGTCAGAACTTCGCGGTGACCTGGAACGGCGGCTGGGATAACGGCATCACCACCAGCAACTGGGCGCAGTACGAACATACCCGTAACTCGCGTCTGGGCGAAGGGCTGGCGGGCGGTCTGGAAGGGTTATTCAACAGCAATAAATTCACCGACACCGATCTTGCCGACGTGATGCTGCACAGTGAAATCAACCTGCCGATCGATTTCCTCGTCAACCAGAACCTGACTCTGGGCACCGAGTGGAACCAACAGCGCATGAAGGATTCCACCTCCAACACCCAGGCCCAGCAGGGCGGCACCATCCCGGGCATGAGCGATGACCGTAGCCCGTACTCCTCGGCGGAGATTTTCTCCCTGTTCGCGGAGAACAACATGGAGCTAACCGACAGCACCATGCTGACCCCGGCGCTGCGCTTCGACCACCACACCATTGTGGGCAACAACTGGAGCCCGTCCCTGAACCTGTCGCAGGGCCTGGGTGATGACTTCACGCTGAAAATGGGTATCGCGCGCGCTTATAAAGCCCCGAGCCTGTACCAGACCAACCCGAACTACCTGCTGTACAGCAAAGGCCAGGGCTGCTACGCCAGCTCTGACGGCGTGGGCTGCTACATGATGGGTAACGACGACCTGAAGGCCGAAACAAGCATCAACAAAGAGATTGGCCTTGAGTGGAAGCACGACGGCTGGCTGGCAGGCGTTACCTGGTTCCGTAACGACTATCGCGACAAGATTGAAGCGGGCTACGCGCCGATTGGCCAGACGTCCACCAGCAAAGTCACCACCGACATTTACCAGTGGGAAAACGTGCCTAAGGCAGTAGTTGAAGGTCTGGAAGGCTCCCTGAACGTGCCGGTCAGCGACACGATCAACTGGACCAACAACATCACCTACATGCTGCAGAGCAAGAACAAAGAGACCGGCGACCGTCTGTCGATCATTCCTGAGTACACGCTGAACTCAACCCTGAGCTGGCAGGTCCATCAGGACGTATCGCTTCAGTCGACCTTTACCTGGTACGGCAAGCAGCAGCCGAAGAAATACAACTACAAAGGTCAGCCTGTGACCGGGTCTGAGAAAGACGAAGTTAGCCCGTACAGCATCGTTGGCCTGAGCGCGACCTGGGACGTGACCAAAAACGTCAGCCTGACCGGCGGGATTGATAACGTCTTCGATAAACGTCAGTGGCGCGCGGGTAATGCCCAGACCACGGGTAATACCACGACGGGGGCGTATATGTACGGCGCAGGTGCCTATACGTATAACGAGCCGGGCCGTACCTGGTATATGAGCGTGAATACGCATTTCTAGGTAAAAGCAAAACGGCAACCCTGTTGCCGTTTTTAATTTCCCCGCCCTCTCCCCGCGGGATAGGATCGGGGTGAGGGGGTCAGACCGCATATTGCCCCCTTCATCTGAAAGTTTACATTCGCCCCTTCAAATAAAAGTCTACATTTATAAATATGGCATAATTCGTTGTGTTTACATTGCCATTAACGGTTATTCCCCACAAGCATTTAACAAACACCAAATTTATTTTTCCTGATATTCAATTTAATTATTTAAAACAGAAAAACATAAATTAATACAATAAAAAACCTGTTGTCTCGCCATAAGAAACGCCTGTAATCTCTGCCACGCCCGCCCGTCCTGGCGGTCAGCACCTATAAACACTGTAATCAGAAAAGGGCCACGGCGTAAAAAGCCGAGGCGCACGTATGCACGCTGTAAAAGCATTCGCACGTTTATGAGAGTAGTTTTTAATTACAAGCATCAGAATTTTAACGCCGGGCACTAATGAAAACCCTGGGCAGAACATAACTAAAAGGAATAACCTAAGGATTTCCATTGTGAATCCCTGGTCCGCTCTATATTTAATTTAATGCGAGTTTACAATGAAGAAATCTATTATTGCCGTTCTGCTTTCTGCCGTTATTACTCCTGCTGCCTTTGCTGATTCATTTTCAGTGAAATTAGACCAAAACGGTAATATCGCTCAGGGCGTACAAAATCCTGCTCAGGGAATATTTGACGTCAACCCAACCGCTGGCAAGGTTACCTTGTTCGGTACAGAAAATACGGTGGCTAACCTTGATCAGATTCAGAACAACCTTAGTCTCATTCAAGACCATCAAAGCCAAATCACGGTAAACAGAATTACGATTGATACCAACGCAAAGAATATCGCCCAGAATAAAACAGCTATCGACGACAACACGCACGAGATCGGCACTAACGCCCAGCTGATTCGCTCGACAGAAAAGCAGGTTGGCGTAAATCGCACGGGCCTTATGGCAAATAAAAAAGATATCGTAACGACGGCAACGAGAGTGCTGAGTAACGCGGCAAATATCGCCACCAACAAAACCTCAATCGATCGCCTTTCAGGACAAAACGGCACAACCTTTAAACTGGCTGCGGCGACGGCCCGCCAGAGCATTCATGAAGAGCAACAAATCGTCACCCTGACTCAGGATACAAAGGTTGCCCAAACCACGGGGGAATACGCGCAGTTTCGCGCTCAGACCGCCATGCAAAACGCCGAGAAAAACCGTGCAGCACTGGTCGCATCCAACAAGAAGATTGCCGCGAATAGCGTCGCGCTTGCCGATCATGAGCAGCGCATTGAGACGCTTGAGCAAAGCAATAGCAGCAATTTTGGCAGGCTGAAAAATGAAGTGGAAGATAACCGCAAGCGTGCCTCTGCGGGTATTGCAGGCGTTGCCGCAATGGCCAACATCCCGCAGGTTACTAACACGCAAAACTTCTCCGTAGGCGCTGGCGTGGGCAACACCGATGGTGAAAATGCGTTGGCGGTCGGTTTCTCTGCACGCGCAATGGAAAATGTCGTGGTTAAAGCCTCCGTATCTAACGATACACAACACAACTTTGTGGCAGGTGGCGGGATCGCCTACGGCTGGTAATCCCGCTCGCCGGGTGGCATTTGCTTACCCGGCACCGTAATCTGCGTTAAAGTTAGCGTTTTCTGAAACAGGCGAGAACGCTCATGCAGGTGAACCACTCTACATTTATTCTGGCTGGCCTGACCGTTCATCACGTCTCCTTCGACCCCGCCACCTTCACCGAGGCCGATCTCCTCTGGCTCCCCCACCACGCTGAGCTTTCAAACGCCGGACGCAAACGCAAAGCTGAGCATCTTGCCGGACGCATCGCCGCCGCGCATGCGCTCAACGCGCGTGTTATACCCGACATCGGCCCCAGCGGCGAACCGCTCTGGCCGGACGATATTTCCGGCAGCATCACCCACAGCGGCACGCAGGCCATGGCGGTTGTGATCCGCGAGCAACAGGCGTTTATCGGCATCGACTGCGAAACGATCCTGCCCGAATACGAAGCCAGAGAGATTAAGGACGGCATCATTGATGCTAATGAAGAACGCGTGCTTTCCCACTCGGGTTACCCGTTCGCCCTTGCACTGACGCTGGTGTTTAGCGGCAAAGAGAGCCTGTTCAAAGCCCTGTTTCCACGGGTGCAGGCTTATATGGGGTTTGACAGCGCCCGGGTGACAATGCTTGACGATAAGACGCTTACGCTGGCGTTGACCCGTCAACTGGCAGGTTTTAACGAAGGCGACGCCTTCACCCTTCACTGGCAACAGCAGGGTGAACAGGCGATCACCCTGCTGTTGCCAGTGAAGGGTGAACAGGCGATCACCCTGCTGTCACGCTCTCCTGCCGACGGGCCTTCACGCTGGTGACCCCGAACGTCACGATAAACACCATCGCGAACAGCACTACGATGGTCGGCGCAGGCGCGCTGTCGAGATAAAACGACGCATACACGCCGCTTACCGACACGAGGGCTGAAACGGCTACCGCCACCAGCAGCGCCGAGTGGAAGCGTCGGGTGATCAGCACCGCCACCGCGCCGGGGGCAATCAGCAGCGAAATCGACAAAATAATCCCGACCGCCTTCAGCGTCGCCACGATGGTCAGCGAGACCATGCACAGTAAGCCGTAGTGCAGCCAGCGGGTGCGCAGCCCGCTCGCCTGCGCCTGCTGGTAATCAAAGCAGAACAGCAGAAAATCGCGCCACTTCAGGCCAATGACCATCGCGATCAGCCCCGCCACGATCCCGCTTTGCAGAATGTCCATGCCGTTAATGCCCAGCATATCGCCGAACAGAATGTGGTCGAGATGCACCTCGGGCTTGACGGCGATATAGAGGATCAATCCTGCGCCGAACATGCCGGAAAAGACGATCCCCATGACCGTATCCTGCTTGATTCGGCTGTTATCCTTAAGGTATCCGGTGGCGACCGCGCAGAACAACCCGGCCACAAACGCACCCAGCGCCAGCGGCAGGCCCATCATCCACGCCAGCACCACGCCGGGAAATACCGCGTGGCTCATGGCGTCGCCCATCAGCGCCCAGCCTTTCAGCACCAGAAAAACCGACAGCAGCGCGCAGGGCACGGCCACCAGGAGTGAAATCAGCAGCGCGTTGTTCATAAACGCAAACTGGAAGGGTTCGAGGAGCAGCGCCATCATGGGTGAACCTCCTGCGCGTGACGCGCCCGACGGCGGCTGGCGAGCAGCCCGTGCTTCGGCGCAAAGACGAACGCCAGCAGGAACAGCAGCGTCTGGGCGACCACGATAATGCCGCCGGTCGCGCCGTCCAGATAGTAGCTGGCCCACGCGCCAAGGAAGCTGGTGATGCTGCCAATGGCGACCGCAATCATCAGCAGGCGCGGAAAGCGATCGGTAAGCAGCCACGCGGTCGCGCCGGGGGTGACCACCAGACAGATCACCAGAAACGCGCCAACGGTTTGCAGCGCCGCCACGGTAGAGACCGCCAGCAGCGTGAAGAAGAGAATTTTCAGGCGTTCAGGGCGCAGGCCGATGGCGCGGGCATGGTTCTCATCAAAAAAAGTCACCATCAGATCTTTCCATTTGAACAGCAGAATAACCATCGACACTACGCCGATAATCGCCAGCTGGACGATATCCTCCGGGGCGATAGCCAAAATATTGCCGAGCACGATGGTCTGAATGTTCACCGAGGTCGGGTTGAGCGAGACCATAAACAGACCCAGCCCGAAAAAGGAGGAGAAGATCAGCCCGATGATGGCATCTTCCTTCAGGCGGCTGCGCTGGTTGAGAAACAGCATGCTGCCCGCCGCCAGCCCGCCCGACAGGAACGCCCCCAGCGAGAACGGCAGCCCGAGCATGTAAGCCCCCGCCACGCCGGGCACGATGGAGTGCGACAGCGCATCACCAATCAGCGACCAGCCCTTAAGCATCAGGTAGCAGGAGAGAAACGCGCACAGCCCGCCCACCATCGCCGAGACCCACATTGCATTGAGCATGTACTCGTAGCCGAAGGGTTCGAGAAGCGCGTTCATTTGGCCTCCTGTCGGTGCGTCACGAAGGGGCGTTCGTCGTCGGTAATAATGCGATCTTCCGAGCCGCTGAGCACCACGTGGCGCAGCACGCCGCTGAAGGCGCGCTCGAGATTCTCGGCGGTAAAGGTGGTTTCCGTCGGGCCGCTCGCCAGCACGGTGCCCTTGACCATTACCGTGTAATCACAAAACTCCGAGACCGAGCCCAGGTTATGGGTCGAGACCAGCATCGTTTTGCCCTCGTCGCGAAGCTCGCGCAGCAGGCTGATGATCCTGGCTTCGGTTTTGACGTCCACGCCGGTAAACGGCTCGTCGAGCAGGATCACCTCGCCCTGCTGGGCAATCGCCCGCGCCAGAAACACGCGTTTCTTCTGCCCGCCGGACAGTTCACCAATCTGCCGATGACGCAGCTCAAGCATATCCACGCGCTTCAGGGCGTCCGTCACGATTTGCCTGTCGCGATCGTTGGGACGACGCAGAAACCCCATGTGCCCGTAGCGGCCCATCATCACCACATCTTCAACCAGCACCGGAAACGACCAGTCAACCTCTTCCGACTGCGGCACGTAGGCGACCAGGTTCTGACGCAGCGCCCGGTGTGGCGGCAGCCCCTGAATGGTGATGGTGCCGCTCGCTGCCCGCACAAAGCCCATCACCGCCTTAAACAGCGTGGACTTGCCGGAACCGTTCACGCCCACCAGGGCGGCAATCGATCCGCCCGGCACGCTGAACGACGCGTCGCGCAGCGCCGTGTGGCCGTTGCGGTAGGTCACGGTCACGTCGGTTACAACAATCCCCTTCTGCATGCTTACTCCTTCATCCCGTCGCGGATGCCCTGCACCAGCGTGCGGGTGGTGACGTTCAGCAGTTCGATATAGGTCGGCACCGGGCCGTTTTCCGCGCTCAGGGAGTCGACGTACAGCACGCCGCCGTAGTGGGTGTCGGTTTCCCGCGCTACCTGGCGCGCGGGCTTATCGGAGACCGTGCTTTCGCTGAACACCGCCGGGATGTGATGTTTTTTCACCAGGTCGATCACCTTGCGCACCTGCTGGGGCGTGCCCTGCTGATCGGCGTTGATCGGCCACAGGTAAAGCTCTTTCATTCCCAGATCCCGCGCCAGATAGGAGAAGGCACCTTCGCTGGTCACCATCCAGCGTTTGTCTTCCGGGATCTCCGCAACCTGCTTACGCAGCGGTTCGAGGGTGGCGGTGATCTTCTGCTTGTAGGCTTCCGCATTGCGCTGATACGTCTGCGCGTTGGCCGGATCGTATTTCACCAGCGCGTCGCGGATGTTATCGACGTAAATCAGGGCGTTGTCCGGCGACATCCACGCGTGCGGGTTGGGCTTGCCGTTATACGGCCCTTCGCTTATACCCATCGGGGTGATGCCTTTAGTGACAATGACCTCCGGCACGCCGTTCAGGTGCTGATAAAAGCGCTGGAACCAGAGTTCCAGATTCATGCCGTTCGCCAGAATTAGCTGCGCCTTCTGCGCGCGTTTGATATCGCCCGGGGTGGGCTGGTACTCGTGGATTTCCGCGCCCGGTTTGGTGATGGACGTCACGTCTGCGGCGTCACCCGCCACGTTTTTCGCCATATCAGCGATAACGGTAAAGGTAGTGATAACCTGAAACTTTTCAGCCGCCAGCGCGCCGGTCGTGGTCGCAGTCATGAGCAGCGCGCCGAGCAACAGACGCTTCAATCCTTGCCGTGGGTGCATCGCAGAAGTCTCCTGAGGTGATTAAATTAAAAGCAAAATTAGCCCGTGCTATAAGGTATAGCACAGGCTATATTTAAATGAAAATAGTTATCATTAAAGTTGTGTCAATGAAGGGCGTGCCTGATAGCGCTTCGCTTATCAGGCCTACGTTAAAGCAGTTTTGTAGGCCGGGTAAGCGCAGCGCCACCCGGCAAGCAGGGGGACTTACTGCCCGGCAAGTGCTTTATAAAACGCAGGCTCCTCCCGAATCACATTAAGTACCTTCGCCGCCAGTCCTGTTGGATTGCGACGTTTAGACTCCCAACTTTTTATCGTGTCAACGCTCGTGCCAAGCGCTTTCGCCATTTCACTTTGGGTGACATTGAGCTTTTGTCGGATAGCGCGAACATCTGCGACTTCATAGCGGGTTACCCGGGAAGCGGCTTTCCTGCCGCTATGGATCTCAACGGCCTCTTCAAGCGAAGATTGTAGTTCATCAAAGATACCCATTGTCTGTCTCCTCCTTCCTGATGGAGTACATGGTACACCTATCATAAACGGCATTTAAAGCAGTATTTATAAGAGCTGAGGTAAGCTTTTTGAGCTCTGCTTTCTCTGTATCTGTCAGGCTGTCCTTTGTGCTTTTTGGATAGGCCATGATGAAATAAATCACCTCTTGCGTAGCCAGAAAATAAATTACCCTGATACCGCCTCTCTTTCCCTTTGAGCCTGCCGCCATCCTGATTTTACGTAAACCGCCTGTGTGCTGGATCACATCGCCTTTATCAGGCCGGGCTATGAGTTCCTCCTGAAGAGCCTTCAATTCATCATCCGTAGCAATGCTTTTGATCTGTCGGGTAAAAAGTGAAGTTTCGATAAATTCTATCGCGTGGCTCATCCATGGTTCCTTCCCTAAACGCAGCGAAAGCCTGAATGCATCCGCATCAGGCTTTCGCTGCAATATTACTCTTCCATGAGTAATATTGCGCCACATCACTGTATTTATATACAGCTTGATAGCATTTTAAGAATCCGTTTAAACATCCGGGAACATCACGCTATTCCCCGGTGCTTCCCTGTGAAGATGGATAAAGTTCAGGTGCCGCTCATACTGATCCAGAATGTCCGTAATCACCTGCTCCTTGCTGTAGTCCATCAAATCATTCCCCTGGCTCCCTTCCAGCAGGAAGGTCTCAAGCCGGTAGTAGGTCGACTTCCCGCTGCGCGCCCGGTAGGTAAACCCGGGCACCGAATACTGCTGCGGCCAGATCTGATAGACAAAGTTCTGCTCGTCGCCCATGTGCACCAGCAAATCCAGGTGCCCCAGGTTCTCGCCCTCGTCTGGCGGCAGGTTTTTCAGCTCCACGTAGGCACCGCGCAGCTTGAGCTCCTGAGCCACCTCCTGCATGGCTGGGTAACACACCGTCTCCATCATCTGTCGGGTATAGCGCGTGCCGGGGTAGTTCATCAGGCGTGAGAGGCGTTTCTTCCAGCTCAGTCTGTCCTGCGCCCCCAGCGGTCGTGGCGCGGTGTCGCGGCTGGCGCTTTCGCGGCGGTAGTCTTCCACCTTGAGCGATTTATACAGCCCGGCCATCACGAAGAAGATCACGAAGCTGAACGGCAGGCCCATGATCACCGTGGTGTTCTGCAGCGCAGAGATGCCGTTGGTCATCAGCATACCGAGCGTCAGCAGGCCGATAGCGACGGACCAGAAGATGCGCAGCCAGTTTGGCGCATCGCTATTGATATCCTTCAGCTTCGAGGTGAAGTTGCCCAGCACCAGCGCGCCGGAATCCGCCGAGGTGACGTAAAACAGCAGGCCGGTGATGGTCGCCACGGAGGCGCTAAAGGTAAATGCCGGGTACTGCGCCAGCAGGCTGTAGAAGCCGCGCTCCGGGTGCGCCATCGCTTCCTGTGCGAAGGTCGCATTGCCGTGGATGATCTCGTGCAGCGCGCTGTTGCCGAAAATCGACAGCCACAGCAGGGTAAAGGTGAACGGGATGATCAGCGTGCCCATCACGAACTGGCGGATGGTGCGCCCGCGCGAAATACGCGCCAGGAACAGGCCGACAAACGGCGACCACGCCACCCACCACGCCCAGAAGAACAGCGTCCAGTTGTTCATCCACTCGACCGGGCGGTCAAAGGCAAAGCTGTTCAGCGTCATGCCCATAAAGCGGTTCACGTAGTCGCCCACGTTGAGCACTAAGGCATTGAGCAGGAACGAGGTGTCGCCCATAAACAGCACGAACAGGATCAGACCCAGCGCCAGCGCCACGTTCAGCTCGGAGAGCACGCGGATGCCTTTATCCACGCCCGACGTCACCGAGATGGTAGCGATAATGACGGAGAGCGCAATCAGCGCCGCCTTGGCGGCCATCGAATCCGGGATATCAAACAGCACGCTCAGCCCGTAGTTGAGCTGCACCACGCCGATCCCGAGCGTCGTCGCGATACCAAAGATGGTGCCGATTACCGCTGCAATGTCTACGCTGTGGCCAATCGGGCCGTTAATTTTTTTACCGAAAATCGGATACAGCGCCGAGCGAATGGTGAGGGGCAAATTATAACGATAGCTAAAGTATCCGAGCGCCATGCCCATCAGGGCGTACATCGACCAGCCGGTCAGGCCGTAGTGGAACAGCGTCCAGACCATCGCCTGGCGCGCGGCCTCCATCGTCTGCCCTGCCCCCTCCGGCGGCTGCATATACTGCGTGACCGGTTCCGCCACCGAGAAGAACATCAGATCGATGCCGATGCCCGCGGCAAACAGCATCGCGGCCCAGCTCAGCAGGCTGAACTCGGGCTTCGACTGCTCCGGCCCGAGCTTCACGGAGCCGAAGCGCGAGCAGGCAATGCAGACCACGAAGACGATATAGAGCGTCGCGGCCAGCAGATAGTACCAGCCGAAGGTCTTCGACACCCAGTTCAGGGTGCGCCCAATCCACTCGGCAGAAAAATCACGAAAGAAGATCGTCGTCAGGGAAAACAACAAAATCAGCCCGGCGGATGTATAAAAAACGACCGGGTTGATTTTGTCTTTTTCTCTGTCCTGTGAAAGGTCTGTCATCCAGTATCCCCACTGTTTTTGTAACTATTAAAATCCAAAACCGCAACAATTAAGACACATTTTATATTGAACGTCCAATCAAAAACCGCTTTAATGTATTACCAACGCTGATGAATGGAGTGGCAAAAATGCCCAAAGTGGGGATGCAGCCGATCCGGCGCAGGCAGCTTATCGATGCCACGCTGGAAGCAATAAATGAGGTGGGTATGCATGATGCGACCATCGCGCAGATCGCCCGTCGGGCCGGCGTTTCCACCGGGATCATAAGCCACTACTTCAAAGACAAAAATGGCCTGCTGGAAGCGACCATGCGCGACATCACCGGCCAGCTGCGCGACGCGGTGTTAAGCCGTTTACGCGCCCTGCCGCACGGCAGCGCGGAGCAGCGATTGCAGGCGATTGTCGGCGGCAACTTTGATGAAACCCAGACCAGCGGCGCGGCGATGAAGGCCTGGCTGGCCTTCTGGGCGAGCAGCATGCACCAGCCGATGCTCTACCGCCTTCAGCAGGTGAGCAGCCGCCGCCTGCTGTCGAACCTGGTGTACGAGTTCCGCCGCGAGCTGCCGCGCCAGCAGGCCGAAGAGGCCGGCTACGGGCTGGCGGCGCTGATTGACGGGCTGTGGCTGCGCGCCGCGCTGAGCGGCAAGCCGCTGGATAAAACCCTGGCCCAGTCGCTTACCAGCCACTTTATCAGCCAGCATTTACCGACCGAATAACCGAGGAGAAATTATGTCCCGAATGGCAGAACAGCAGCTTTATATCAATGGTGGTTATACATCGGCCACCAGCGGTCGCACCTTCGAGACCATCAACCCGGCCAACGGTGAAGTCCTGGCGAGCGTACAGGCCGCCGGGCGCGAAGACGTGGACCGCGCCGTCGAAAGCGCAAAACGCGGGCAAAAAATCTGGGCGGCGATGACCGCCATGGAGCGCTCGCGCATCCTGCGTCGCGCCGTCGATATCCTGCGCGAGCGCAACGACGAGCTCGCAAAGCTGGAAACCCTCGACACCGGTAAAGCGTTTTCTGAAACCTCAACCGTCGACATCGTCACCGGCGCGGACGTGCTGGAGTACTACGCGGGGCTGATCCCGGCGCTGGAAGGCAGCCAGATCCCGCTGCGCGACACCTCGTTCGTCTACACCCGCCGCGAGCCGCTGGGCGTGGTAGCGGGCATCGGCGCGTGGAACTACCCGATCCAGATCGCCCTGTGGAAATCGGCCCCGGCGCTGGCGGCAGGCAACGCGATGATCTTCAAGCCGAGCGAAGTGACCCCGCTTACCGCCCTGAAGCTTGCTGAAATCTACACCGAAGCGGGCGTGCCGGACGGCGTGTTTAACGTCCTGCCGGGCGTGGGCGCGGAGACCGGCCAGTTCCTGACCGAGCATCCGGGCATCGCCAAAGTCTCCTTCACCGGCGGCGTCGCCAGCGGCAAAAAGGTGATGGCCAACTCGGCGGCCTCCTCCCTGAAAGAGGTGACGATGGAGCTGGGCGGTAAATCCCCGCTAATTATTTTCGACGATGCGGATCTGGATCTCGCGGCGGACATCGCGATGATGGCGAACTTCTTCAGTTCCGGACAGGTGTGCACCAACGGCACCCGCGTGTTCGTGCCCGCGAAGTTTAAGGCCGCGTTTGAGCAGAAGATCGTTGAGCGCGTGGGCCGCATCCGCGCGGGCGATCTGTTCGATGCAGGCACAAACTTTGGCCCGATGGTCAGCTTCCCGCACCGCGACAGCGTGCTGCGCTACATCGCCAAAAGCAAAGAGGAAGGCGCGCGCGTGCTGTGCGGCGGCGACGCGCTGAAGGGCGAAGGCTTTGACAACGGCGCGTGGGTGGCTCCGACCGTGTTCACCGACTGCTCCGACGAGATGACCATCGTGCGCGAAGAGATCTTCGGCCCGGTGATGTCCATCCTTACCTATGACGCTGACGAAGAAGCCATTCGTCGCGCCAACGACACCGACTACGGCCTGGCAGCGGGGATCGTGACTGCCGACCTGAACCGCGCGCATGGCGCTATCCATAAGCTCGAAGCGGGCATCTGCTGGATCAACACCTGGGGTGAATCCGCCGCAGAGATGCCGGTTGGCGGCTACAAACACTCCGGCATTGGCCGCGAGAACGGCGTGATGACGCTGCAGAGCTACACCCAGGTGAAGTCCATCCAGGTTGAGATGGGTAAATTCCAGTCCATATTTTAACCGGGAGGTTTATTTGCAATTTGACTACATCATTATCGGGGCCGGCTCTGCCGGCAACGTACTGGCAACGCGACTGACTGAAGATCCGAACACCACCGTCCTGCTGCTCGAGGCGGGCGGGCCGGATTACCGTATGGATTTCCGCACCCAGATGCCCGCCGCGCTGGCGTTTCCGCTGCAGGGCAAGCGCTACAACTGGGCGTACGAAACCGAGCCGGAGCCGTACATGAACAACCGCCGCATGGAGTGCGGACGCGGCAAAGGGCTGGGCGGCTCGTCGCTGATTAACGGCATGTGCTACGTGCGCGGCAACGCCATGGATCTGGACAACTGGGCAAAAGACGCTGGCCTTGAACACTGGAGCTACCTCAACTGCCTGCCCTACTACCGCAAGGCGGAGACCCGCGACGTAGGGCCGAACGACTACCACGGCGGCGACGGTCCGGTGAGCGTCACCACCTCGAAGCCGGGCGTGAACCCGCTGTTTGAAGCGATGGTCGAAGCGGGCGTGCAGGCGGGCTATCCGCGCACCGAGGATCTCAACGGCTACCAGCAGGAAGGCTTCGGCCCGATGGACCGCACGGTCACGCCGCAGGGCCGACGCGCCAGCACCGCGCGCGGCTATCTGGACCAGGCGAAGCCGCGTCCGAACCTGACCATCCGCACCCACGCCATGACCGATCATATTATCTTTGACGGCAAGCGCGCGGCGGGCGTCGAGTGGCTCGAGGGCGAAAGCACCATTCCGTCCAAAGCGACGGCAAATAAAGAAGTCCTGCTGTGCGCAGGGGCGATTGCCTCACCGCAGATCCTGCAACGCTCCGGCGTGGGTAGCGCAGAGCTGCTGAAGCAGTTTGATATTCCGCTGGTGCACGACCTGCCCGGCGTGGGCGAAAACCTGCAGGATCACCTGGAGATGTACCTCCAGTACGAGTGCAAAGAGCCGGTCTCCCTCTACCCTGCCCTGCAGTGGTGGAACCAGCCGAAGATTGGCGCCGAGTGGCTGTTTGGCGGCACCGGCGTGGGCGCGAGCAACCACTTCGAAGCGGGCGGGTTTATCCGCAGCCGCGAGGAGTTTGAATGGCCGAACATTCAGTACCACTTCCTGCCGGTGGCGATTAACTACAACGGCTCGAACGCGGTAAAAGAGCACGGCTTCCAGTGCCACGTGGGCTCCATGCGCTCCCCGAGCCGCGGCCACGTGCGCATTAAGTCGCGCGATCCGCACCAGCATCCGGCGATCCTGTTCAACTACATGTCCCACGAGCAGGACTGGCAGGAGTTCCGCGACGCGATTCGCATCACCCGCGAGATCATGCACCAGCCCGCGCTGGACAAGTACCGCGGTCGTGAAATTAGCCCGGGCGTCGAGTGCCAGACCGACGAACAGCTGGACGAGTTCGTGCGTAACCACGCCGAAACCGCGTTCCACCCGTGCGGTACCTGCAAGATGGGCTATGACGAGATGGCGGTGGTCGACGGCGAAGGCCGCGTTCACGGGCTGGAAGGGCTGCGCGTCGTGGATGCGTCGATCATGCCACAGATCATCACCGGCAACCTGAACGCCACCACCATCATGATTGGCGAGAAGATTGCCGACGCCATTCGCGGGCGCGAGCCGCTGGCGAAGAGCACGGCGGCGTACTACGTGGCGAACGGGGCGCCGGTCAGACGCTAAGTCATTTCCCCTCACCCTGACCCTCTCCCCACAGGGGAGAGGGGATTAACCTTGCCAAAATTATTTTCATTTCCCTGCATCCAGTTTCCCCCTTGCCCTCGTATGTGAGTATGTGAGCAACGCCTTTGCTCCCTAATCCGAGGATAAATGATGAAAAAGCTACTCAGTGTTGCATTGGTATCCAGCGCTTTGCTCTTCTGTGCAGGCGCATCAGCGGCCATGACGTCTGGCTCCGTGATGGTGGGCGGAGCGGAAATGTTCCCGAGCAAAAATATTGTTGAGAACGCCGTGAACTCGAAAGATCACACCACGCTGGTGGCGGCGGTCAAAGCGGCCGGGCTGGTGGATACGCTTCAGAGCAAAGGGCCCTTCACCGTTTTTGCGCCAACCGATGCGGCGTTTGCAAAATTGCCTGCGGGTACGGTCGACAATCTGGTGAAGCCGGAAAATAAAGCCCTGCTCACCAGCATCCTGACCTATCACGTGGTCGCCGGTAATTACGATATGAAAGCGCTGGAGCAGAAAATTAAACAGGGCGGCGGCCACGCGGAGCTGAAAACCGTTAACGGTCAGCCTCTGTGGATCATGAGCAACGGCCCGCACAATATTCAGCTCAAAGATGGTAAAGGCAACGTGGCGAACATCAGCACCTATGACGTTCATCAAAAAAATGGCGTGATCGACGTCATTGATACCGTCCTGATGCCTAAGTAGTTGTCTATACTTCGGAAGTGTGACGTTGCCTTCCGGGAAAAACATGGATAACGCGCTGGCTGAACAGCAGTTGAAATTAATGCAGGCGGTCGCAAACGGCGATCGCCGCGCATTTGAACAACTTTACCGACTCACTTCGCCTCACCTGTTTGCCGTCGCGCTGCGCATGCTGCGCCATCGCGCCTGGGCAGAAGAGATCCTTCACGATTGTTTTGTCACCGTCTGGAGTAAAGCCGAAACCTATAACGCCGCCCTGAGCTCCCCGATGACCTGGCTTACGCATATTGTTCGCAACCGCTGTATTGACTGGCTGCGCAGCGGGCAAACCCGGGCTGCCGCCCGTGAAGAGTCGTATTCCGAAGATATTCTGCTGAGCGAAAGCGATGAGCAGAATAACTGGCACGACGACGCTCAGGCAGCACGGCTCAGACATTGTCTGGAACATCTAAGTAACGAGCAGCGCCAAAGTATTACGCTCGCCTACTATCAGGGCATGTCCCACAGCGACATTGCCGACTGGCTCCAGCAGCCCGTGGGCTCGGTAAAAAGCTGGATCCGCCGGGCGATGGATCATCTTCGGGAGTGTGTGGGCCTATGAACGACGGCGATAAACGTGATGACATGCTGGCAGCAGAATATGCCCTCGGCACCCTGCGCGGCGGGGCGCGGCTTCAGTTCCAGAAAAGGCTTGCCGCTGAGCCCGGTCTGGCAGCCCGCGTTGCATACTGGCAGGAAACGTTCAGCACGCTCGACAGCCATCTCGCGCCCGTTACCCCACCCGAGACGGTGTGGAAGAGGATCGCCCTCGACCTGCCGGCGAAAAAGCCTTTGCGCCAAAACCGGTCTTATCTCGGCTGGATGATTGCGGCCGGCATCGCCGCCGTTAGTGCGATAGCCTGGTATTCCACCCGCGCGCCGGAACTCGCACCGCTGCTGGTGCTCAACGATGCCCAACAGCACGGGCAGTGGATCGTCAGTGCGGACGCCCGTCGTCAGAATCTGAGCATAACCCCTCTCAGACCGAACGCAGTCGCGGCGCAAAATAGCCTGCAGCTTTGGCTGATCCCTGCCGGTGAGGCCCCGATATCCCTGGGCCTGCTGCATAACGCTGTACCGACGAGCGTTGTCCTGAAGCACGAAACCCTTACTCCTGACGCCATAATAGCCATAAGCCTCGAGCCCGAGGGGGGATCGCCCACCGGCCAACCCACCGGCCCAGTGCTCTACAGTGGAAAAATTTAATTCTCAGGCCCTGCTGGCAGGGCCGCGAGCGTCTTAATAAACCTTTCGCCACGATACGAAAAGAGAGCGTTTTCAAGGCCAAACCTTATTTCTATAATATTCACTTTTACATATAAGAATTAAATATTAGCACAGCAATGAATTTAATTATTTAAAACGTTATTGACACTCTCTCCTGAACTCTATTAAGTTTAATCGAATGCCATCCCATTCAATATATACAATATATCGTTCTAAGGATTAAAGAATTCGTCATTATTCTTTAATCCTTTCCTGCCTTTTATTTTTTGAATCACGCAACAGTGAGATAAGATCATGAATAATAGTGCAAACAAGATTATCGTTATCACCGGCGCCAGCAGCGGCATCGGCGAGGCTATTGCTCTTTATTTAGCGGATAAGGCGTTTTCGCTGGTCCTGGTGGCGCGCCGCCTCGAGAGGATTAACGCCCTGGTGGATCGGATCATTCAGCAGGGAGGACAGGCGATTGCCGTTAAGGCCGACGTCACGCGCCAGGAAGAGGTGCAAAAGGCCATCGATGCTGCCGTCGCGGCATACCAGCGCGTCGACGTGCTGATAAATAACGCCGGTTTTATGGCCATCGCCCCCCTCAGCGAGCTAAAAACCAACGAGTGGGACCGGATGATTGATACCAACCTGAAGGGCGTGCTGTACGGTATCGCCGCGGCATTCCCGGTATTCCAGCGCCAGGGAGGCGGCCACTTTATCAACGTGGCATCCGTGGCGGGCATCAAAGTGCTTGCCCCCGGCGGCGTGGTGTATAGCGCCACGAAATTCGCGGTTCGCGCCCTAAGCGAAGGCCTTCGCCAGGAGGCAGGCAGGACCATCCGAACCACCCTTATTTCTCCGGGCGCGGTCGAAAGCGAGCTGCAGTTCGGCAGCTCTGATGCCCCGAGCAAACAGTTCCTGCATGAATTTTATAAGCAGGCCATACCGGCAGACGCAATTGCCCGCGCCGTTTTATTTGCCATTGAACAACCCAACGACGTTGATGTGAATGAAATTATTGTCCGGCCGACGCAGGAAGAATTTTAGCATGACTTAATTAATACTGAATGAGGTGTCATTATGATTAAATCATTAACGTCCTTATCAGATTTAAATATGCGCTCAGGTGCCGATATTCTCCTCGACGTGCTGGAGAGTGAAGGCGTGGAATATATATTTGGCAACCCCGGCACGACGGAACTCCCGCTGATTGACGCCCTGCTTCGGCATGAAAACATTCACTATATTCTGGCACTCCAGGAGAGCAGCGTGGTTGCCATTGCGGACGGCTATGCGAAAGCCTCCGGCAAGACCGGTTTTATCAATTTACATACCGCCAGCGGCCTCGGGCACGGCATGGGGAATTTAATCAACTCGCGGATCATGAAAACGCCGCTGGTTGTGACCGTCGGGCAGCAGGACACCCGGCACTACGTGCGCGATCCGCTCCTGTATGACGACATTGTTTCCATTGGCTCGCCGGTGGTGAAGTGGGCGCAGGAGGTCACCAGCGCCGATCAGCTCCCGGTTCTGGTGCGCCGCGCCTTTCATGCCGCCAGCTACCCTCCCGCGGGCCCGGTGCTGCTCTCTCTGCCGATGAACGTGATGGAGGAGCTCAGCGACGCCGGGATACAAACGGCCTCTAAGGTGAACTACCACACCGTGGCGGGCTCGCTGGACGAACTGGCGGAGGAGCTGAGCCAGGTTACGCCCGGCAGGATCATGATCGTGGCGGGGGATGAAGTACACTCCAGCGGCTCAACGCAGGAGATAGTCCAGCTTGCGGAAGCGCTCGGCGCCCACGTCTACGGCTCCTCCTGGCCGTTAAATCTGCCCTTTCCCACACAGCACGCGCTCTGGCGCGGCAATATGCCCACCACCGCCTGCGAAATCGCCGGCATCGTCAATGGCTACGACGCGGTGTTTATCATCGGCGGCAGAAGCCTGATCACCATTCTGTACAGCGAAGGGGACGCGATCCCGGGTTCGTGCGCGGTATACCAGCTCTCCGCCGACATGAACGAGCTGGGCCGCACCTACGCGACGCGCCTCTCGGTAATGGGGGATATCAAACTCTCCCTGAAAGAACTGTTACCGAAGCTTGAGCAGCGCCGGGTGGCAAGTAAATTAACGCATCAGCGGCTGCTCAAAGCGGCGCGCGCTGAACGTGAAAAAGAGTGGCAGGAGCAGGAAGAGCGGCTGGCAGCCGAGCGGCTGCGCCCGGCGATTTCGCCGATGGTCGCGGCATACGAGGTGATTAAATCCGTTCCGCCGGGCACCACGATTGTCGACGAGGCGATTGCAACGGCAAGGCACGTTCGCCGGGTGATCTCGGACCAGCAGCACCTGCGCTACTACTTTATGCGCGGCGGCGGTCTGGGCTGGGGTATGCCTGCGGCAGTCGGCCATTCGCTGGGGCTGGGCCGCGAGCCGGTGGTGTGCCTGATGGGCGACGGCGCGTCCCTGTACTCACCGCAGGCGCTCTGGACGGCGGCACACGAAAAGCTGCCCGTGACCTTTATCGTCATGAATAACCTGGAGTACAACGTTCTCAAAAACTTTATGAAGAGCCAGCCCGCCTACAGTTCGACGAAGCAGGGGCGCTTTATCGGAATGGATTTGGTTAACCCGCACATCGATTTTCAGTCGCTCGCCACCGCCATGGGCATTCGCTGCTGTCGGGTCACCCAAGCGGCGGACATCGCCGCCGCGGTAACTCAGGGACTGCAGTCCGGCAAAACCAACTTAATTGAAATCGTGATTTCGGCAGATTAATCACAGGATTTCGCTGTACCCTACATAAACGTTCTTATAAACGAAAATCCTCAAGCCGCTTAACCTGCCGCCCTTCCCCGTCAAAATTCTTTGCCGCCAGCCAGGCGCGCAGCTCTGCATCGCGCTGCGGCCATTCGCTATCAATAATAGAGAGCATATCGCTGTCGCGGTTGCGCCCTTTACGCACCAGCTTCTGGCGAAGCCGCCCTTCCCAGACGAATCCCAGCCGCTCCGCCGCGCGGCGAGAGGCGGTGTTCATCGAATCGCACTTCCACTCCAGCCGACGATACTTATGCTCAAACGCATTTTTCAGCAGCAGCCACACCGCTTCGGTGCCGATGCGGGTGCCTTTCATCCTGCGCGACCAGGTAACGTGGCCGATTTCCACGGAGCCGAGAAACCGCTCGATCGCCATATAGCTCACCAGCCCTACGGCCTTTTCGGTCTGTACATCAATAACGGCGAAGGGCACCAGGTCATCATCCAGCACCTTTCCCAGCACCCAGTGCGCGGTGGCCTCCAGGCTTTCCGGCTGGGTGCTGGCAAGCCACGTCCAGTCGCTGTCGTCCCCCAGCGCGTAGGCGTCAAACAGGTCTGCAGAGTGGCGGTCCGCATCCAGCGGCTCCAGACGACAATACTGGCCGGTCAGCGCCGTGCGGGTTAACACCTGCGCGCATTTCCAGTCGGGAACAATATCGTTAACGGTTTGACCATGATGATTGATTTCGGGCACGGCGGTGACTCCCTGAAAGGTAAGGGATTTGTTATAGCAGGTTAAAAAGCGGACGAAAAGAGACGCGACTAATAACCAGGCCGAATGCGTTATACCCGGATGGCATAAGCAAAGCAGAATTTCGACTTTGAGGAAATCCTGAGTCAGCCTACCGTAGCGGAGCATAAAACAATCACAATATATTTTCTTCAGGGATCGCTATGACTAAAAAACTGCTGCCGTTACTGGTGCTGGCTGCGCTCTCAAGCGCTGCCCACGCCGCTACTCCGCCAAACACGCTGGTTGTCGCCCAGGGCCTTGATGATATCGTGAGCCTCGACCCGGCCGAAGCCAACGAGCTTTCCAGCATCCAGACCGTGCCGAGCCTGTATCAGCGTCTGGTTCAGCCGGACCGCGATAATCCGGAAAAAATCACCCCGGTTCTGGCGGAAAGCTGGGACGCGGACGCGGCAGCAAAAACCCTGACCATCAAACTCAAGCCCGATGCGAAATTTGCCTCCGGCAACCCGCTGCGCCCGGAAGACGTGATTTTCTCATACACCCGCGCCGTAACGCTGAACAAATCGCCGGCGTTTATTCTCAACGTGCTGGGCTGGGACGCGAGCAACATCGCCAGCCAGCTTAAAAAAGTGGACGATCATACCCTCACGCTTCACTGGACGGCGGACGTCAGCCCGTCGGTGGCGCTGAATATTCTCTCCACACCGATTGCCTCCATCGTCGATGAGAATCAGGTTGCGGCGAACGTGAAGGATAACGACTTCGGTAACGCCTGGCTGAAAATGCACTCGGCGGGCAGCGGCGCGTTCAAAATGCGCGTCTATCAGCCGCATCAGGCCATCGTGCTGGAAGCCAACGAATCCGCCCCCGGCGGCGCGCCGAAGCTGAAGAGCATCATCATTAAAAACGTTCCCGATCCGGCCTCCCGCCGCCTGCTGATCCAGCAGGGTGACGCGGACGTGGCGCGCGACCTGGGTGCAGACCAGATTAGCGCCCTGGACGGCAAGCCGGGCGTGAAGGTGCTGAGCATTCCGTCCGCCGAGCAAAATTACCTGGTGTTTAACACCGACAACAGCGCCAACCCGCTGCTGAACAACCCGGCGTTCTGGGAAGCTTCGCGCTGGCTGGTGGACTATGAAGGCATCACCAAAGACCTGCTGAAAGGCCAGTACTTTGTACACCAGAGCTTCCTGCCGGTCGGGCTGCCGGGCGCGCTGGAAGATAATCCGTTTAAGTTTGACCCGGCAAAAGCGAAAGAGATCCTCGCCAAAGCGGGCATTAAGGACGCGCACTTCACGCTGGACGTGGAGAACAAGGCGCCGTTTATCACTATCGCGCAATCCATGCAGGCGAGCTTTGCCCAGGGCGGCGTGAAGGTCGATCTGCTGCCCGCAGCCGGAAGCCAGGTTTATGCCCGCGTGCGCGCAAAGCAGCATCAGGCGGCGATCCGTCTGTGGATCCCGGACTACTTCGACGCCCACTCTAACGCCAGCGCCTTCGCGTGGAACGACGGCAAATCCAGCACCGTAGCCGGACTTAACGGCTGGAAAATTCCCGAACTGAACAAGGCGACGCTGGCGGCGGTGGCCGAGCCGGACCCGGCGAAGCGTCTGGATCTGTACAAGAAGATGCAGGAACAGCTGCAGCATAGCTCGCCGTACGTGTTCGTCGATCAGGGCAAAACCCAGATCGTGGTGCGCGATAACGTGAAGGGTTATCAGCAGGGGCTGAACGCGGATATGGTCTGGTACGACCGCGTCACGAAGTAGCCTTTCTCCCTCTCCCTTTGGGAGAGGGGGTCGTCCGTGCATATTTTCAGGATAATGATTTTCCCATGCCACATCTTTCCACCCGCGTGCTTCAGGGTCTGCTGACCCTGCTGCTCACGCTCTTCGGGCTGCTGCTCGTCACGTTTGCGCTCTCGGCGTTTTCACCTGTCGATCGCGTGCTGCAGATCGTGGGCGATCACGCCAGCCAGTCAACCTACGATCAGGTACGCCACCAGCTCGGGCTGGATCGGCCTCTGCCCGTGCAGTTCTGGCACTACCTGCAAAACCTGGCCCACGGTGATTTAGGCACGGCCAGCGCCACCGGGCAGCCGGTGCTGCAGGACTTACTCCACGCGTTTCCCGCTACGCTGGAGCTGGCCACGCTGGCGTTAATCATCGGGTCCGTCCTCGGCGTAATTGCCGGTGTGCTTTGCGCCCGCTACGCCGGATCGCCGCTCGATCTCGCCATTAGAACGCTTACCCTACTCGGCAACTCGGTGCCGATTTTCTGGCTCGGCCTGCTGATGCTGGCCCTGTTCTACGCGAAGCTGCAGTGGAGCGCAGGCCCCGGCAGGCTGGACGATATCTGGCAATTTACCGTGGAGCCGCGCACCGGCTTTGCGCTGATTGATACCTGGCTTTTCGGCGACCGCGAGGCGTTCCGCAACGCCATCAGCCACCTGGTGCTGCCGGTACTGCTGCTGGCCTATTACTCGCTGGCGGGCATCACGCGCCTGACGCGCTCCGCCTGCCTGAGCGAGATGAACAAAGAGTACATTCTGCTCGCCCGCGCCAAGGGTGCCGGGGAGATGACCATCCTGCTGCGCCACGTGCTGCCGAACATTCGCAGCACCCTATTGACGGTGATTGCCCTGGCCTACACCAGCATGCTGGAGGGCGCGGTGCTGACAGAAACCGTCTTCTCCTGGCCGGGCATCGGGCGCTATCTCACCACGGCCCTGTTCGCCGGAGACACCACCGCCATTATGGGCGGCACGCTGCTGATTGGCGTGAGCTTTGTGCTGATCAACAACCTTACCGACCTGCTCGTGCGGGCAACCGATCCCAGGGTGCGCTAATGCCGTTTTATCTTTTCTTACGCCGCCTGCGCCGCTCCCCTGCCGCATTTTGCGGGCTGACTGCGATCGCGCTGCTGGTGCTTATCGCCCTGCTCGCGCCGTGGCTCGCGCCGCTTGATCCGAACTGGCAGGACGCCGCAGCGCGCCTGCAGGCACCGAATACTCAGCACTGGCTGGGCACCGACAGCTACGGGCGCGACCTGTTTTCGCGCCTGATTTATGGCACCCGTCCGGCGCTCGGGCTGGTGGCGTTAGTCACCGTTATCACCCTGCCCGCCGGGCTGCTGGTGGGGATTTTGTCCGGCTACTACGGCGGCTGGCTGGAGCGCATCCTGATGCGTTTTACAGACGTGGTGATGTCGATGCCGCGCCTGATCCTTGCCTTCGCGTTTGTGGCGATGCTTGGCCCGGGGCTCGTCAACGGCGCGCTGGCGCTGGCCTTAACCACCTGGCCCGCCTACGCGCGTCAGGCGCGGAGCGAGATCCAGCGCCTGCGCCACAGCGACTACCTCGCCGCCGCCGAGATGATGGGAATTCGCGGCCCGCGCCTGCTGGTTGGCCATATTCTGCCCCTGTGCCTGCCGTCCGCGATTGTGCGGTTGGCGCTGGATCTGGCGGGGATTATTCTGGCGGCCGCCGGGCTGGGCTTCCTCGGCCTTGGCGCGCGTCCGCCGATGGCCGAATGGGGCGCGATGATCGCCGACGGCATGCAGGTCATTTTCGACCAGTGGTGGATTGCCGCCATTCCGGGCGGGGCGATTCTGTTTGCCAGCCTGGCCTTTAACCTTCTGGGCGACGGCCTGCGCGACGTACTGGAGCCACAGCATGACTGAACAACGCGTCATCGTCGATGCGCTGAATATCGACTACCCCGCCGCGCGCGTGGTGAATAACCTGAGCTTCACGCTTGGCAACGAGCGGCTGGCGCTGGTGGGGGAATCCGGCTCGGGCAAGTCGATGTCCGCCCGCGCCCTGATGGGGCTGGTGCGTAGGCCCGGCATCGTGAGCGCGAACCGCCTTAACGTGCTCGGCAACGACCTGCTGACCCTGAACAGCCGACGCTGGCAGGCGCTGCGCGGCAACGGCATTGCGATGGTCCTGCAGGACCCGCGCTACGCCCTGAACCCGGTGAAAAACGTCGCCGCCCAGCTTGATGAGGCGCTAACGCTTCATCAGCGCCTGCCCCGTGCCGAGCGCCTGGCGCGCATTCACGACGTCATCCGCGCAGTCGGGCTGAACGAGCACGCGCTGGCGCGCTACCCCGGCGAGCTTTCGGGCGGCATGGGCCAGCGGGTGATGATTGCGATTGCGCTCATCAACAACCCGCAGGTGCTGATCGCCGACGAACCCACCTCCGCGCTGGACGCCCGCCTGCGCAACCAGATCCTTGAGCTGCTGGTGGAGCAGTGCGAGGCGCGGCAGATGGCGATGCTGTTAATCAGCCACGACCTGCCGCTGGTGGCGGAACACTGCGACCGCGTGCTGGTAATGTATCAGGGTGAGAAAGTTGACGAGATGGCGGCGAACCGGCTGCCGCAGGCGACGCACCCGTATACGCGCACCCTGTGGACCTGCCGGCCCAATGCGGAAACCTTTGGCCAGATGCTGCCGACGCTGGACCGCTCGCAGCCGTGGAAGGAGGTGAACAATGGCCCTCGTTGACGTAAACCAGCTCCAGGTGAGCTTCGGTGAAAAAACGGCGGTGTCCGCCGCCAGCTTTGCCATTGAGCAAGGCGAAACTTTCAGCCTGATCGGTGAATCCGGCTGCGGGAAATCGACTATTCTGCGCGTGCTGGCGGGATTGCAGCGCGAGTGGAACGGCCGCATTTCGATCCTGGGAGACGCGCTACGGCCAGGACGACGTTTTGAAGGCGAGCTTCGTCGCAACGTGCAGATGGTGTTTCAGGATCCGTGGGCCTCTTTGCACCCGAACCACACCGTTGAGCGCACCCTGTCGGAGCCGTTACACATCCACGGCGAAAAGCAGGTTGCTGAAAAGGTGGCGGATGCGCTGCGGCAGGTTGGCTTGTCAGCCGACGCGGGCAGGCGTTATCCACACCAGCTTTCCGGCGGACAGCGCCAGCGCGTGGCGATTGCCCGGGCGCTGCTGCTGCGGCCTCAGCTTCTGCTGCTGGACGAGCCGACCTCGGCGCTGGATATGTCGGTGCAGGCGGAAATTCTCAATCTTTTGAACCGCCTGAAAGCCGAGCACGGCATGACCTATCTGCTGGTGAGCCACGATGCGGACGTGATTGCGCATATGTCCGACCGGGCGGCGTTTATGGCGCACGGGGAGATCCAGAAGGTGTTTGACCGTGAGGCGATGTTACGGGGCGAGCACAGGATGGGTTAAGTGCGCGCGGCGGTGCCCGGTGGCGCTGCGCTTACCGGGCCTACGTTTCGTGCCGCGTTGAGGTTTTTTTGTAGGCCGGGTAAGGCATCGCCGCCACCCGGCAACAAATCACTTCAGCAGCTTCACCGTGGCGTCGATGTCGATCTCATCTTCGGTAAAGATCATCGTCGTGTTCTGGAAGGTGGTGATCGCCAGCTTCTTCACCGAACGCGTTTCGCCCGGCTTTTTATCGGACTTCGGCTTGATGCTGTTCATCAGCAGCCCTACCGACAGCACCGCGTTCTCTTTGTCGATTTTGGCATCAACCGGTTCTTCTTCGCTGAACACCACGAAGGATTTGATCGAGGTGAGCTTTACGCGCTCGCCCGCGATAAAGAGGTGCTTGCTTTCAGGGATCACCTTCACCGCATACGCGGAAAGGCCTTTGTTGTTGGTGGTTGGCTCGAAGGTCACCGCCGCATCTTTCTTAATCAGATCAGGGTTGGCGACCTTAATCACATGAAAATAGCGGTTGTCGCCGTTTTCATCTTTGATAAATCCGAAGCCTTTATCTTTTAACCACGTTGTGATTGTACCGTTCATCGCTGTTACCGCCTGTCAGATCTCTGAGACTAAAGTTTTGCAGCGCGCAGTGTAATGCACAATGGCTGAGGAGACAAAAAAAAGCCCCTGCAATCGTGCAGGGGAAAGTTCATGTCAGAGCTTATCGTTATTTTTTAATTAAACACCATCCCACCATCTATCAAGAGCGACTGGCCGGTCATGTAGTCGGAGTCCGGCCCGGCGAGGTATGAAACGCACGCGGCCACGTCTTCAGGCTCGGATAAACGGCCAAGCGTAATGCGTTTGGCAAAGGTTTCGGTTCCGTAGCCGAGCGGTTTACCCGCCGCCTCGGAGACCTGACGGTCGATCTCCGCCCACATCGGCGTTTTGACGATGCCCGGGCAGTAGGCGTTAACGGTGATCCCCAGCGGCGCGAGGTCCCGTGCCGCTGTCTGGGTTAAGCCGCGCACCGCGAACTTGCTGGAGCTGTAGACCGCCAGTTCAGGGTTGCCGGTGTGGCCCGCCTGGGAGCAGGCGTTGATGATCTTGCCGCCGTGCCCCTCTTTGCGGAAGGCGTCAATCGCGGCCTGAATGCCCCAGATGACCCCCTTCACGTTGATGTTGTAGACCTTGTCGACAATCTCCGGCGTGATGGATTCGATAGGGGTAGACGGCGCGACCCCGGCGTTGTTGACGATAACGTTGAAGCCGCCCAGCGCGGTGCGGGCTTTCTCCACCGCCGCGAACACCTGGTCGCGGTCAGAGACGTCCACCTTCACGGCGACGGCTTTACCGCCGCTGCGGATGATTTCATCGGCCACGGCCTTCGCCGTCTCTTCGTTATAGTCGGCGATGGCAACGGCAAAGCCATCTTTCACCAGGCGAAGCGCAATCGCTTTACCAATCCCCTGCCCTGAGCCGGTTACGAGAGCAACTTTTTGCATTTCTCTGTCCTTATGTTGATTCACAAAATCTGGCTGAGATGGAGCTGACCCATCAGCAGCGGGTTATCGCTGTAGTCGACGGGAATGGCCACCACGGCAGGGCCGTCGACATCCATTGCCGCGCGCAGCGTCGGCTCAAGCGCGTCCGCGCTCTCCACGGCAAAGCCCTTCGCGCCGAAGGCATCGGCGTAGGCTTTGAAATCGACCGGGCCGAACTCCACGCCGGAAAGACGCTGGTATTTTTTCTCTTCCTGAATCGCCACCATGTTGTAGGCGTTATCCACCCAGATGATGTGCAGCACGTTGGCGTTGAGCCGCACCGCGGTTTCCAGCTCCATGCTCGACTGCAGGAAGCCGCCGTCACCGGAGACCGAAACCACCTTGCGGCCCGGGTTCACCAGCCACGCGCCAATCGCCCACGGCAGCGCAACGCCCATGGTCTGCTGACCGTTGGAGATCATCACCTGACGCGCGCGGAAGCTGTAGAGATAGCGGGCGATCCAGATGTGGAAGCTGCCCATGTCGACGGTGAGCGTTACGTCGCTGTTCACGATGTCCTGCATGGCGCGCACGATGCGCAGCGGGTGCAGGGCAAACTGGTTGAGCGAGGCGCCGCGGCGATCGAGCAGATCGCGCTGATGCTGGCGATCGACCAGAATTTCGGAGGCCCGCTGGCTCAGCTCGAGCTTATGGTCGATGCGGTTAGCGAGCAGGTTCAGCGTTTCGGCGATATCCCCCACCAGTTCGAGATCGGGAACATACCTGCGCTCCTCGTAGGCGGGCAGCACGTCGATATGTACCAGCGTCGCGTCGCCGCTGTTCCACATGGACGGCTCGTATTCCACCGGGCTGTAGCCGATGCAGATAATCAAATCCGCCAGGTGCAGCAGACGGTCGCCCGCCTGGTTGTTGAACAGGCCGACGCGTCCGGCAAAGCGGGTGAAGTGCTCCTGATTCACCGCCCCGGCGGCCTGATAGGTGCTGGTGACCGGAATGCGGCTTTTCTCCAGCAGCGTGCGCAGCGCGGCGCTGTTGGCGGGCTGGCTTGCCATCAGGCCAAGCAAAATGACCGGGTTTTTAGCCTTTTCAATCAGCTTCGCCACGTCGTTAATGGCCGACGCCGGTGCCGGGCCCATCAGCGCCGGGCCGCTGGCGGGCAAAATCGCGCCCGCGGTGGACTGGTCGACAATATCCTGCGGCAGGCTGACGAACGCCCCGCCCGGCCTGCCCTGCTCGGCGGCGCGAAAGGCGTTCGACACCACCTCGGCAATCGCCTCCGGTGAATTGACTTCAACGGCATATTTGGTCACCGGGCTGAACATCGCCACCGTGTCCATGCTCTGGTGCACCAGCTTTGCTTTGTCGGCGCGCTTCACCGCCCCGCCCAGCGCCACCACCGGGTCGCCCTCGCTGTTGGCGGTGGCGATGCCGGTGATGAGGTTTGAACAGCCCGGCCCGGAAGTGACCAGCGCCACCCCGGCCTTGCCGGTCAGCCGCCCCACCGCCGCCGCCATAAACGCCGCGTTCGCCTCGTGGCGCACGGGGATGATTTCGATTGAGGAGTCCAGCAGGGAGTCAAAGACCTTGTCGATTTTCGCGCCCGGAATGCCGAACACCTGCTTCACGCCCTGCGCTTCCAGCTGGGCAACGACCATATCGGCGCCGTGCGCCCACTGTCGCGACTGTTTCTCACTGTTCACGGTGTTCTCCTGTTAGTTTTCGACGGAACGGATGGCCGCATCCAGGTTGCTGGGGTGAAGGTTGGCCTGTAAAAACGCGCTGTCGGCGGGCAGGTCAATCATCAGCTTGTGGATTTCACCGAAGGTGAGCACGCCACTCTCCAGCTGGTAGTCGAGCAGGTGCCCCCCGCCCTGACGGTCGTCGGTAATGAAATGTTCGTGATAGCCCGCCACGTTAATTCCCTGCATATGCTGCGGAGTGCGGAACCCGACCAGCACGCCCTTGCGCTGGTTAAAGCGAAACACCGGCTGGTCGTCCAGCACGTCGGTCATCGCTCGATACGGCGGCGTCTGGCGCGGCACGGTGCGGGTGTGCGCATGGCGGAAATTGCCGTCGATGCGCAGCGCGCAGAACAGGTTATCAGAGGGGATCTGCTGGTCGATGACGTCGTGGATCTGCTGGCGGCTGACCGGCCCGTCGAAAGTTTTGCGGTACTGCGGCTGGAACCAGGTCATCACCGCGAACGGCGTTTTCTGGTCCGGCTTTGCGGCCCGGGCGCTGCCGTCGGCGCGCAGCTGGTAGACCTGGCTGCTGAAGGCGATCATCTCCCCGTCCAGCTCGTTGAAGGTGCCAAGGCCAAAATCACCGTGCGAAAGCAGGTCGGCAATCGTGGTCTCCCCTTCGTATACGCCGCTTAGCAGGGCGCTCATTAGCGATGTCTGATAGATCACGCTGTCAGGATGCTGGGCGGAGAATCCCCGCAGGGTCTCGCACAGGCTGGCCTCACAGTCGCAGGCAGATGAATGCAGCATCATGCTGGTCCTCTTCAACTTTATTTATAAAGGTTAAATAAATGTTGACCCGATTCAGCAGAGAGTTCCAATATAGAAACCATGCTGGTTTGAGACGTTTTTGATATGGAACTTCGATATCTGCGGTATTTTGTCGCCGTGGCACGCGAGCGACACTTCACGAAGGCGGCTAAAGCGCTGGGTATTTCACAGCCTCCTCTGAGTCAGCAGATCAAGCGGCTCGAAGAGGAAGTGGGCACGCCGCTGTTCAGGCGCCTGACGCGAGGCGTGGAGCTGACCGAGGCGGGAGAGGCCTTCTACGAGGACGCCTGTAAAATCCTGGCGATGAGCGACGCCGCGCTGGAGAAAGCCCGGGGCATCGCGCGCGGGCTGAACGGCAGCCTGTCGATTGGCATCACCAGCTCCGACGCCTTTCACCCCAAAATCTTCACCCTGATCCGCCAGTATCAGGTGCAGAACATGGCGGTGCGGGTTCATCAGGTGGAAGCCAACATGTCTTCGCTGATGACGATGCTGGCGGAGGGCGAGCTGGATATTGCCTTTGTGCGCCTGCCGTGCGAGAGCAGCAAGGCGTTTGACCTGAAAATCCTCGACCGGGAGCCGATGGTGGTGGCGCTGCACCGCGACCATCCGCTGGCCGTGTGCGGCGAACTGGCGCTGGAGCAGCTTCGTGATACGCCGGTGGTGCTGTTCCCGCAGGAAGTCGCGCCGGGGCTGTACGACCGGGTTTACGGCTGCTGCGAACGGGCCGGCATTGCCGTACAACGCGCGCTGCAGTCGTCTCAGCTTTCCTCCTCCCTGAGCATGGTCTCCGCGGGCGGCGGCTTCGCCCTTGTGCCGCAGTCGATGGCGGCCATTTCACAGCCGAATGTTACCTATCATGCGCTAAGCGCGCCGGCGCTTTATACCGATATCGCCATCTGCTGGCGGCGCTTTGAACGTTCCCGGACGGTGAAGCGGTTTCTGGCGATGATGAGCGAGGGGTAGCCGCCGGTTTGGTTGGGGGTTGTTGTAGGCCGGGTAAGGCGTAGCCGCCACCCGGCAATGCCCTTCTGGAAGCCGCCTCGCAAACCTGCAAGCAACCTTATGTAATTCAGGGGCATCCCTTTTCATCCCTTCTTCGCGGTCGTAAAGTGCCTGCGTTGCGGCACATCCGTAACCGGGCGTAGGAACCCGTTAGCATAACGTGACGTTAAATTGCAAAAAGAGGATGCTAAATGGCTACTATTCCTGAGTTTTCTTATGCGCTTTCTGAAGAAAGCGCTGTTCATCATCTCATCAGACTTCCCCTTTCCGATTCTGCGGATCTCTTTGAACTGGCAGATGCCTGTACCGCCTACGTGAGCGTGCTGCTGGAAACTGACGACGCGGTGACATTTGCCACGCTCTGCGAGCGCTTGTTGGCGGCGCTAAAGCGACTGCGGGAATGCTGTGATGCTGAACTTCCGGCGTATCTGGTTGAACAGCTGATTGCGGGGGAGAAGACCACCTCATGCGTGCCGGACTGCTGGCAGGAGACGACGCTGCAGGTGGACTATGCCGTGGCGTTAACGCTGGCGGTGATGGGCGGGACACTGCCTGCGAGCGTGGCGAAAGAACTCGTCGGGCTGCTGCATGATATGGTTTGGTTATTGGCTGAGTTTGTGAAGGAGCCTTATATAACGGCGCACTGAGGCGAGTGATGGTAGGCCGGAATTCTGCTGGGTAAGAAGCGGGATTTCGGCCTTATGCAAAATGCAACGTTGTTTTTTGAATGTCTGTTAAGAGCGAGGAGCGGACCTTAGTGCTGTCCGCCGATTGGTCATGTTTGAGCCGCGTGGTAATTCAGTTGGCTGCATAGTCATACATCCGGATAAATTTTACCGGGCGCGTTTCCGGGTTAATGCATAGCAATTTATCCTTTCTCATCGGAAGCGTCGGCAGTACCTCACAGGCGCTGCCGGTAACGACGTTATGGTAAATCTCCTGCTTTTAACAAGCCGATTGCATGGTCAAGTTGCTTATAGAGTTTGTGTCTCAAATCATCTAACTCGTCATTTTCTCGAATTAGAGGTATTCCATTTTTATGGAGAACAATATCGTTAAATGACCCCATTCCGCCGTAGAGTTTTTTCAATGAGTAAATGGATGACTCACAATCAACATCGAGTTCGATGGCCAGTTTTTCAAATGTTTTAGCCCATGCGTCCTCATCATTTGAAGACAATATGGTGATGATATCAATTACTGTTTTCTTTATTTCATTTTTCATTTCAAACCACCACTTCCAAGTATCTTAACGCCAGGTATTTTCCACGGTGTAGGCACTACAACTTGCTCAGAGCCACCGGAAAAAAGATCTGTTTGATAGCCTACTTCTCCAACATATACTTTCGTTCCTGCGGGTATTTGGATCTCGTGATAGCTCTCAAGAGGAGATTCACTTCCATTAGGCCATTTAGGTAGCAGGGCCTTATCTATCCTGGTCTGGAGCACTCCTTGAGGTCGTTCATACCCGAAAAACTGACCTAATGGTCGACCCTCAACACCCCCTCTATAGAAACTCGTGTCTGTTGATAAAGTGATCTCTTTGTATGTACCACTAGAAAAAGTTTCTGCTAGCTCTTTAGGTAATGGTCCTGGTTTTAACATCGAGTATTCCCCCTCAACTTTTCCCAGAACATGGAGATTGTTAAGCTCACTCGCCGCCCCTAGTCTGCCAAGCCCAAGACCCGCAGCAACAGAAGCGCCAGCAATGATCAGCCCTTTATTGTCCATAACCTGATTATAACCCGCTGGCGCATCGCCACCGAGCTGCTGCGCGGTCTGATGGAATCCCTCGATATTGCCATTATAGATGCCACCTGCGGCCAACAACCGACCTGCAGCTTTGCTATTGATGGTTTTTGCAGCCTGAGCATGTTGCACAGGTTCCGCCGGGCGGACGTGATATCCCGGGCGTTTCAGCTGCCGGGACAGGAGGTAGCTGAGCCGGGTATGAAGGAACAGGGGTAGATCATTGCGAAGGTCCCCGGATGTCGTCAGTACGCCTGAAATATCATGCCCGGTTATGTCTTTTCTCAGCAGAACGAGTTGACCGGATTTGATGTCGGCAAGAGTGTCACGGTATGCCATCCACGGATGCTGCCAGTGAAACGGTTGATAGCGGCTGACAAACCGGGTGTAGCCCTGCGGTAAATTCCACTCCTGGATGATGCGGTTGGGCAGTGCAGTTTCTGCGAGATCTCCCGCCGCAGTGTCCGGGTGGATAATGTGAGGAATGTCCTCAAGGTAGATGTCGTCCAGTGACATTGCCTGGCTGTGATGAAGCATGATGCCCCTTTTGCGCTGCCGTTATGCGCCCCATTATTGCTCATTACAGGCAACAGGCAAAGACTCCTAATGCCCCCGTGGTTGAACCCCGCCCCCTGATGCTGGCTCCGCCTGCGTCAGGGTTCTGTCTGACCGGGGACTGACCAGAAAAGGTCCGCTGTGAGCGAGAAGCGGACATTTACATATTTGTTCCAGTGGCCAAATTTAGTGCACTACTACAGTATCGATTGACACCTATCCTTTAAATCTGGTCGGCCTATGCATAAACAATCGATTTTTGAAGTCAAGGTTAGGGCAGCTCTTCCCGATTAACCAATGGAACGCTGTAATCAGGTCGAATACTCTTTGAACCTGGCATAGCTCGCATCTCTTGCGGGAAATGCCAGATATTAAAATCCTTATTCGGGAATGTATCGTAATGGAAAAAATCCCAGCCAAGCAGAGCAGCCATACGTTCAAAGGCAAGCTCCTTAGCTACTGATAGTTCTAGCCGAGGATTAAGGTACTTCAAGTACCCAGAGTTCACAGCTCCGGTCAGAATGTCGACAACCTGTAATCCAAGATGATGCTTAGAGTCGTGCATCGTCACAGACTTAACCAGCTTCTTCATCCCTGCCCTAGCCAGCATGTTGTTAGCAACAATACCTGTCACTTCATCGTTCTTTTTGTATTTATCAATCTTCTGGTCGATGATCACCTCAACGTCACTTTTAATCTGCTTAGCAACGTTCTTAACGAGCATTGTGTACGTCTGGTAAAAAGCCAACTCCCTGTCCGTCTGCCAGTTGTTGTAAATGTTCTTAACTACAACAATTGAGTGGAAGCAGCACGAGTTCTTGAGCACCATAGCCAGTAGCTCAATGCAGATGTTTGCCTGCCCTGCACTGTTCTTAATCTTGGACCACTTCAACTCACCGACAATCCCGTACTTATCTTTTAATTTCTGGACGCGCTCATTGAAGATGTGCAACGTGTCTTTACGCACACACAGCAAACCAATGCCATAACAGCGGTCACTCCCTGTCGTACCACTCTCATCACCAAAAGCCACGTATTCCATACAAATACCCACATAAAATTGAATGGGTATATTATGCTCAACCCAAGCGACAGACAATGTTTGTAGGTCTAATCAAGAGCCTTTAGGTATCTAGTGTATCCATACGCTCGCACAATCTACTCACGGCACTTGACGGGCAGGATGAAGGTCTTATATGAGTGAGGAGCAGACATAATTTTTACTTAACTGGTTTATTGGTTACGGTTCAACAATATCCCATATTGAATGTAATAAAAACAATTGGTATAAAAATTAACACTTGGTTTTTATGCTTTCACTTATAGTTTCCATTTCAACTATGTGCAGCCTAATAATGATAATGAAAGCCAAAAACATTAGCGATGTCTTTTAAAGGGGCATTAACTAGAATTTTCAAAAAGAAAAAGGAAAGAACTTACATTAATTTAGCTATCAATGCTTACTATACTTTACGTATATCTCAGCATAAAAATGAGCTATCCATTCTTCATAGCTACTGAGATGTACAACTAACCCACGAATGTCTGCCACATCGAAAATAACATAAGCAGCAATGTTAGCATTAATTTTCCCTCCAAAAACTTTTTTATAATCGTGGGCATCACTTGCAAAAAAAATCATTCCATCTTCATTAGGTATTCTTTTTGCAGCCCAATGTGCAAAGATATTTCTATAATCTCTGCGATATTTTATTTCTTGTAGTTTTCCTTTAACCTCATCAACTTTAGAAGGCTCAATAAGGTCTTCACTCACTAACGCTATGAGCTTGCCTAAAATATATGGAATGTTCACCTTATCCTTTGGTTGTGTTTTAATAATTCCCGTTGACTCAAGTTTATTAAACAATCTATGCATATTTAGCTCTATAAAACAATACATCTGTATATATTGACCTAAGAGAATAAAATCCTCGTTTGTCAGGTTCCACAATTCATGTGTTTGATATTTATTTGCTTCTTGCTCTAAATATTCTACTCTTTCATTTCTGTATTCAATCGGTAATGCCATTATAATATCCTTGTTTTAGCTCGGATGACTTAGGTAAGAATAGCATACTTCAAGAAGCCATGCACTCCTCTATGCTTATATAGTGCTTGCGCGAGCTATATACGTCAATATAAAATATAGATCTTTATAATCAGTTCCAAAATAATTACTTTTTAAGTCTACTTCTGGCATGAAGGGTCTGCTTCGAGCGAGGAGCTGAAGCTCTGGGCATAACTCAAGCAGCACAGCTTTTGACAATCCTTTAGAAGTTGTGATTAAGAGCTGGCGATGAGTTCGTTCTTCTTAGCGAAAAATATAATCACCGGGCTTTAACGATAGCTATGACGAAACCATCCCATCCTTTTTCACCAACAGTCTGTACTGCTGTAGCTTCAAGTCGCTCATCCTCAGAAATCATCTGAACAAATTCTCGCAGACCTTTAACGTTCGGATCATCACTGCTGGAGTCGATTACCCCGCCACCGCGCACAGTGTTATCCCCCACGATAACAGTACCTTGTTGCGACAGTTTGATTGCCCATTCAAGATAGTGTGGGTTATTCACTTTATCAGCATCGATAAAAATCAGGTCAAAGGGGGCTTTAAGTGTTGGCAAGACATCAAGTGCTGCACCAATACGCAACGTTACGCGCTCAGCCAGCCCCGCATTGTTTATATTCTGGCGAGCAACCTCTGCATGATGCTCGTTGAATTCAATTGTCGTTACGCTTCCATGTGGTGGGAGAGCCCTGGCCATCCATATGGTGCTATAACCCCCAAGCGTGCCAATTTCAAGAACACGGACAGCACGTGACATACGAATGAAAATGGCCAGCATTTTCCCCTGCAAAGCAGATACATCGTGTGTGGGCAATCCTTGATCTAAGTTATTAGCGAGAGTGTATTTTAAATCTGAGTCTTCAGGGGCGAGCTTTTCAGAAAACCAGGCATCTACCTGTGCCCATTTATCAGAATCTCGCGAAGGATAATCAGGAATTCGCATATGAAATCTATTCTCCTTAAAACCATATAAAATTTTAGCAGACATTTGTTACATCGGTTGGTACGCCTACCTATTCTGAAGGTTAAAATCAGTAACGTCCGCTCTTGGCACAAAGCGGACCTCCATCAATACGGTATTGCTGCCGTACAATTTCACCCAGTCTTCCAGCGTGAGTCTGGGCACCCGCCCAAACTCTACCCATTGTTCGTTACCAGCACGGTGCCGGTGGCAATGGCGTGCCCGGCAATCGCGGTACCGTTCAGGCCGATCGGCGTCCCGGCCGCATCTAGGGCTGTCTTAATCTCCGTAGTCGCATCCGCCGCAGCTCGATTCCAGGGCAGCATCCAGACAGAACGCATCGGCCAGAGCCTGCATGGCGGGGCCGGTTGCCCGTGGAGCCTTATCAATTCAGCTATGATAGTGTGTGGGTCAAGGGAGAATGTCTTTAATATAACGAGTAATTGTTATATATATCTTTACCTCCCGACTGTACTACTTTAAAAATATTACCCGGCTCAATATTTAGTCGGCTCTTATAGAAGTTGTTCGTTGTTATGTTTTGTAAGCATATAAGCCGCGTGCCATATGTTATATCTTCGCGGTCATTAGGGATTTCTTCATATTTTGCTTCATACCAATAAAGTATGACCTTATCTCCTTTGGCAATAAATGGTGCTATTTCACCACCTGATTCCTTATATTCAAATGTAAATTTTCCACCATCACATACCATATTTATCATGCATTTTGTATAACTTGTGCTCATGGATGTGTTTGATGCAGTGTTGTAATACTGTCCATTTATTTTCCTTCTTTTCCTGCATACAGACTCTACTATAACAGTTTTTCGACAGAGTTCTTTAGGTAATTTAATATTTGATTCAAATTGACAGCAATCAAAGGATCTTGTAAAAGTAGAAAATAATCCTTTCTCATGCATAAGGTTTTTACGCATCAACTTTTTAAGTTGAATGAATTTATCTGAGTTGGTTTCAAAGAATCCAAGAAACGTAATAATAAAAAAAATCAGAGTAAAAAATAAAAAGGCGAAGTAAATTATAAATGAGTCAGTGTTGAATGAGTTGTAAGCTCCGACAGCAAGAGCAAATGAAACCATGCCTAAAACTAGTGATAAAAAGCCAACGCTGCCACGATCTTTTTCAGTGTCTCTCATTCTGAACTCGATACAATCACAGTCTCCAAGCCAGCATATCTTATAGCTGTTGTGTGATATTTTAATTGCAATAATATATAGATCGTTTTTTTCTGCAATGCATTCTATAGAATTGAAATTTGGTGTTGCAGGCCTTAGTAGGTGGTAGCTTAAATAAAAATAAAACCCCTTATAAGTCATTCTTACATAAGAAGCATCGCATCCATTGTCATCACTCATTTTATCAATTTTAACTTCATTAAATGGTAATTTGAGACATTCATACATATCTGTCATCCTTAATATTAAACCTCTTCAAATATCTCTCTTTCGCGCTCTGCGCGTATTCATCGAAATGAATTATTAAAGTATATATCTTATGTGCTTCCATACTGACGCTGGGATTTTGTCATATAATTTTTCCATTGTCATGTACTCCTCTGCAGTATCACCGTACTTCAGGTATATCAAGCATAAGACCGTGGCTATGAACAATAAAATTAAGCGATTTATCAATTATCTTCTCAAAACTACGGCTACGGTTCTCAGGATTAATGAACTTTTTGTAGTACATTTGTATAGCTATTGAAGTCAAAATAGACTACAACTCTGTTAAGTTGGTAACTATACGCGAGAGTTATCATGGCTAACAATGCACAACAAACATCCGCAAAGATAATTGCGATAATGAACAACAAAGGTGGACATCGTAAGACCAGTTCAGCAACAAACCTGGCTGTTGATTTCGCGAGAGCTGGTAAACGAACTCTGTTAATGGATTCTGATCAGCAGGCAAACACGACGGAAGTCACTGCGAATGGAAAAAATACTATTCCATGTATGGTCCGACAATTTGCGATCTCTACAGCAACGCTCGTTTAGATATTCACCAGGTTATAATTCCTGCTGTGGCCGGTGATACCTCAATACCTAACCTCGACCTGGTTCCTTCGGACCCCAAGTTTGAAAAAATTATCGAACAGACTCTGACACGCAGCCACAGGGAGAAAATCCTTGCGCGTCATCTTGAGAAGATTCGGGATGAATACGACTATATCATTATCGATTGTGCTCCAGGTCTGAATATAGCTACCGGTAATGCCATATATATGGCAGATCATGTTCTGGTTCCTGTCGATGGCGGTAGCTTCTCACTGAGTGGTCTGGAGAATCAGAAGAGCACAATGGCTTTAATTAATAGACTACGGCAAACTTGCTCGTGAACTTGAAGAAATTTTCAGTAGTGAGACAGCATAATGTCCAAAGAACTTGTCCGACCAAAAATGGAAAAGCCGGAGCGGGCTTCAAAAGCAAGCAGCCTGACTAATATTGCGGCTAAAAAGAAAAATACTACAGGCGAAACTCCTAAAACTGTCCGCATGACACCATCTGAAAAATTGCTGGCACAGAAGTTGGTTGAACAGATCCAGGCGCTGACAAATAAGAACATCACAGTGTCGACACTACTGCGTGCAGGGCTCTATCTTGCCCAGTCAGCAGGCCCCGAAGAGGTGCTGAAAGCGATTAAAGAAAACATATAGGATGTAGCTGATACTATCTCAGTTGCGACGAAGTACTTCATTATTGAAGCATGGCGAAAGTTCACGAATGCATACTTTTAGCCATTATGACCTGCCCCCAGTATTAGATACAACCTTCAGTTAGTAATGTCGGTTGATTTTTCTTCATGCTTCCCGTTTCGCCAGCCTGCTGCAAATTCAGATGGCGTCTGGTAATTCAGCGATGAATGAGGTC